>Ga0209536_100000364_pt1 | contig 72298 bp, 63 predicted proteins | sample DeeMarSeWOR28_12_FD_187461 | JGI IMG/M metagenome (GOLD analysis project Ga0209536, IMG submission 187461) | Marine sediment microbial communities from White Oak River estuary, North Carolina - WOR-2-8_12 (SPAdes) (version 2) | ecosystem: Environmental > Aquatic > Marine > Intertidal zone >...
ATAAGACAAAGGATTATGCTGGCATGGGAAGCGAAGCGCAGAAGATTATATACTCCATGATCGGAGTAAGCAAATTTTATGACAAAAAACCTGTCATCAAAGACATCAGTCTTTCTTTTTTCTATGGTGCGAAAATCGGGGTACTGGGGCTGAACGGCTCCGGCAAGAGTACCGTGTTGCGTATCATGGCGGGCGAAGACCATGAGTACAACGGCAGAATAACTAAGACGCCCGGTTTTACCATTGGCTATCTTGAACAGGAACCCCTTGCAGGAGAAACAAGGACAGTTTGGGAAATTGTCAAACAGGGAGCACAGGAACAGGTCGACCTGCTGAATGAATTCAACGATATCAATGCAAAATTTGCAGAGCCCCTTGATGATGATGCAATGAACAAACTCATTGAACGTCAGGGCGAAGTCCAGGAAAAACTTGACAGTCTTGATGCCTGGGATATTGAGAGCAGGCTTGAAATGGCCATGGATGCCCTGCGGTGCCCACCAGGTGATGCATCCGTAAATGTAATATCAGGGGGAGAGCGCCGCCGCGTGGCTCTCTGCAGACTGCTCCTGCAGAAACCAGATATCCTGTTGCTTGATGAACCCACCAATCACCTGGATGCTGAGTCAGTTGCCTGGTTGGAGCATCACCTTCAGCAGTATGAAGGTACAGTCATAGCCGTGACCCATGACCGTTATTTTCTGGACAACATTGCCGGCTGGATCCTTGAACTGGACAGGGGGCACGGCATACCCTGGAAAGGAAACTATTCTTCCTGGCTGGAACAGAAGCAGAAAAGATTGCAACTTGAAGAAAAACAGGAGAGCGACAGGCAGAAGACACTCCAACGTGAACTGGAATGGATCAGGATGTCACCCAAGGGCAGGCATGCCAAGGCCAAGGCCCGGATCAGTTCTTATGAAAACCTGCTCAACCAGGAAACGCAGAAGAAAATCCGGGACCAGGAAATCTATATCCCCCCGGGCCCGCGGCTGGGAAAAATCGTTATCGAAGCCAACCATGTTTCCAAGGCCTTTGGCGACAGACTGTTGTTCGAGGAGATGAACTTCAAACTGCCTCCCGGTGGTATTATCGGGATCATCGGCCCCAACGGTGCCGGCAAGTCAACCCTCTTCAAAATGCTCACCAACCAGGAACAGCCGACCAGCGGTTCCATTAATCTCGGAGATACGGTCAAACTTGCATACGTTGACCAGAGCCGCGATGCTCTGGACCCTGATAAGTCTATCTGGCAGGTAATCTCAGATGACCAGGATACCATCACTCTGGGAGACCGTGAAGTAAACTCCCGGGCCTATGTAGCCCGTTTCAATTTTTCCGGTTCCGATCAGCAAAAAAAAACAGGGCAGCTTTCCGGTGGGGAGAGAAACAGGGTACACCTGGCACGTATGCTGAAAGAAGGTGCCAATGTGCTTTTACTCGATGAGCCGACAAACGATCTTGATGTCAACACTCTGCGGGCCCTGGAAGAGGCCTTGGAGAATTTTGCCGGCTGCGCGCTTGTTATCAGCCATGACCGTTGGTTCCTGGACAGGATCGCTACCCATATCCTGGCATTTGAGGGAGACAGCAAAGTCGTCTGGTTTGAGGGCAATTATTCTGACTATGAAGGGGATCGCAAGAAACGACTAGGGGCTGCTGCAGAACTGCCGCACAGGATAAAGTACCGTCAGTTGACCCGTGTTTGAAAAACAACTGGCCCCAGGGAATTATTATTTTTTACACTTGCCAATTATCCTCCAAATACTTACATTAAAACCGCTTTATTTAGATTGGTAAATATTATTAAATAACAACTGTTATTATGTTGGTAATAATATAATGAAAAGAATAGTAGCCCTGACAATTTTTTCATCTCTGTTGCTTTTTCTTGGTTTTCAACTGGTCCCTGCAGCGCAGCAGCAGTTCCCCGGTTTGGAGGAGCAACATACCTCTTTTTTTAAAACAGTAACGCCCCAAGAGGCCCAAAACCTGATCAAAAACCGCAAAGACATCCTGCTTATTGATGTCCGCGGTCAAGACGAGTTGAATGAAGGCTACATTGCGGGTTCAACCCTGATGCCACTGTGGGACATCATTAAAGGAACTCAGCGTCCTCCTCAAAATAAACCAATTCTGCTTATCTGTGCGGTTGGCGGCCGTTCCCTGGCCTTAGGACAGCTCATGTTTAAAAATGGCTGGCATGAGGTATACAACCTCAAGGGAGGCATCTCTGCCTGGAAAGAAGCAAAGCTGCCTTTAGAGTACTAGGTTTTAAGGTTTCAGTAAATCGTCGCAGCCTTGTATGCCAACTTCATGGCAAAAAGTACGTCCTTCTTGCAATCAATTATTTTTTACTTTCAAGAAACGATAGTCATCCACCCTCCAATTACTTCACGCAGTTGTGCAGCGCTGGATGAATTGTTCCACGTTTTTGCGGACCCCATCCCAATCTCCGGCACTCACTGCCTGCTCACCAAAGAGTGAAATACCGAGCCCTACCGCTGCTGCCCCTGCCTGCAGATACTCCCGTGCATTTTCAAAAGTCACGCCGCCAACCGCCACAAATGGGATTTGATCAAAAGGGCCGCACAGTTCCCTCATGTAGAGTGGCCCTCCAAGAGCTCTGCAAGGGAAAACCTTAACCATGGAGGCGCCGGCCTCCCAGGCCCTGTAAACTTCTGTTGGGGTCAGGGCTCCTGCAATTACAGGAATATCTTTCTTGCGGGCAAATTCTATAACTTCAGGGTCCACATTCGGGGTAACAAAAAACATGGCACCGGCTTCATAAGCTTTTTGGGCCTCCAATGAATTACGGACAGTTCCCATGCCCAGGTATTTCCCGCCAGAAACTCGGTCCCTGTTTGCAGCAATTATGCCTTCAGCCCCCGGCGTGTTGATGGTTATTTCTATGGCCTCCAGTCCAGCAGCAAAAGCTGCCTGCATAAGAGAACTGAACTTTTCAGCCTCAATGCCCCGCAGTATACCAATGACCGGCACATCCAGTTTCATTGTGTTCTGAACAATTAAGTTCTCTGCTCTCTCTGTTGCACAGTTTTCCATGGTTGTCTTAATCAGCCTAACCTGTCAGTTGTGTAATGAGCCATAGTAAGAATACCCCTCTGCTCGTCGGGCGGAGAGGTATTTGTCACATTGCTATGGAAGCTTAAAACATGAGCTTGGGGAAATTATTATTTATATGACTATATTGCAGTTATATGACAAATTGACAAAAAAATACAAAAAACAACTTTTTGTCTGCAATTTTAGAATGGGAGGGTTAACAAAAGCCACTATTTCTCATGCAGTTCTGCAGGTTTTTCCTTACCTACATATATTCCATACAGCCAATAACCGACTTTACCATCACCACCGGGCATACCTAGAACTCCTCTGCCATGCATCTGGCCGTCTTTCCATCCTCCAGCATATTTTGAACCATCGGGGAAAGTCAAAGTGCCTTGCCCATTAACTAAACCATCCTTCCATTCTCCTTCATATTTTGAACCATCAGGAAATGTGTAAGTTCCTTGGCCGTGTTTTTGGGTATCCTGCCACTCACCATCATACCTACTGCCATCAGGCTCTATTAATGTTCCTTTTCCAGAAAATCTCCCATTCTTCAATTCTCCCTTATAAATACTGCCATCAGGAAAACTATATGTTCCTTGACCGTTTGGCAAATTATCCTTGAATTCCCCCTCATATTTTGAACCATCAGGGAATGTATATGCCCCCAGCCCGTTTTGTTCCCCTTTCTTCCATTCCCCTACATATTTATCGCCATTGGAGTATAAATATGTTCCTTGGCCATGGTATATTCCATCCTTGAATTCCCCCTCATATTTTGAACCATCACGAGAAGCATATGTACCTTGACCCTGTTTCTTCCCATCCCTGAATTCCCCAATATATTTTGAACCATCATAGTATATCCATGTTCCTTTTCCATGGTATACGCCGTTCTTGAATTCCCCTGCATATATATCCCCATCATGATATGCATATATGCCTTGACCTTCTTTCTTCCCATCCTTCCATTCCCCTGCATATTTATCGCCATTGGAGTATAAATATGTTCCTTGACCATTTACGCAATCACCTTCAACACACTTTGCTTCTTCTCCTCGAGTTGAATTTGGAAGAAGAAGGATGATTAAAAATAATAGTTGAAATGATAATCTTTTCACGGAAGCCTCATTTTATAGAGTTGTAATGGTTTTCTATATCACAAATATGCCCGGGAGGGCAAAAACTATCAAATGATCTCTCAATTTAATTATGGAGCTTTTAAATGCTATTTATCTTTACACATCTGCATACTTAGGCTAAAAATTTACTTTATAGCAAACTGGGCAGCAGGCACAACAATTACCTCAGGTGACCATGACATGCTCACCCTATCTTATATTCAAATAATTGAAATTATTGGTGTCAGAGAGTCAGCAATATCCGACCAAATAACTAAATAAAGAGGAAATCCCATGGACCAAGTCACAGAAAAAGCCATGTACGACAATGCAGACAAATTTATTGACCTTGCAAACGAGATGTCAAAAACAGAAAATTATGGGACCATTGGCGTGGCAATTAGGTACGCCGCAGCGCGATACAGTGCCTTTGAAGCATCATTGCGAACAAATAATCTGGCGGAGGACAAGGAAAAACACATACTGTTTTTTGCAAATACCTTTACAGAAATGCTACAGAAAAACTTTGAGGAATACATCAATCTGCAATCCCAAAATACGAAGGACTGAAAAAAATCCACTTGTCAGTAATTAACCGGTTCCGGGTATAATTCAAAATCCACTTGTCAGTGGACATGATAATTTTCCAAAAGATTCAAAAAAGTTTCTACCATCGTCAGCAGGCTCATATCGTCATGTGTAAAATGGAACAGGCGGGTCTACCTTCACCAAGTTCTTAATGCACCTTGACCACTGAGGTTACTGGTATTTCTTTGTCTGGCAAGAATATCCGTCAAATATTCCCCCTAAGAAGGAAGCAGCCCAAAATTCTCCGGAACAGATGCAGTTACTGTGGAAATCATTTCCCGGAGCTCTGCAGACCACGAAATCAGTCGATCCGCTGATAGCGTTTTGGCGAATGGCACGATTTCATGCATTCACCACCATCGGGCCTGTCCTTAAACACCATGACCGGCTTAAAATTTTTCATGCTCCATGAGTTCCTGATGATGTGTGGATTGGCGGATCCGTGCGGATCATGGCAGATATTACAGCTGCGCCCTCTGTTCTTGTCTTCTGAACCAGCTGCGTTTACCACGTGAAACCAGTGAAGATTCTTCCTGACTAATATCCCTTTGATGACGATGTCATTTCTGAAGCCGGTTTCTCTGGCGGTGATGGTTTCGTTCAGCATCGCCTTGTCATGGCATGTGAAACAAAGTTCGTATGTGTTTTTTGTCTTGTAGTCACCTGGTTCATATGCATTGTAATTATTCACCGGAAAGGGTGCGACGAGCAGACTTCTGTATATACTACCGTGGGAAGCATGGCATGTTGTGCACCAAACAGCAGGCATGTGCACAAACTGCATCTCCAGAACTTTATGCCTGATATTTTCCACCTTTCGTGTCTTCCCGCTTTCTTCTATGATGATTTCCCTGTCATGGCAGTTAAGACAGAGAATTTGGGGGCTGATGATGAGAAGCGAGTCCACATCAGTTGCGTGGGGATCATGACAATTCATACAGCTCTTTTCGTCTTTAACCACGCTGTGTTTTGACCCCTTTTCGACATCTGCGGGAACCGGATCATGACATGCAAAACAGATACGGTTCTTCGGCATGACAAGGAATTTCGCGATGTCAGAACCATGCGGATTATGGCACTGAACGCACTCTCCTTCCATCTCAAGGGCCGGATGAACATTCCTGCCCTCATTCTTCTTTTCATGACACTGGTAACATGCTGATGAGGTCCGGTTGGTATACATTCCGTTGGGACCGCCCTTTTCAAGATGCTCCGGAGTGGGCTCATGGCAGGTTTCACAATCTCCTTCTTTGACAGGATAGTGGACATATTGGGCATTCTGCTGGTCATGGTGGCAATTCTGACACGCAGGAGGATCATCACCCGCTGTTGCCCAGCTGTTCACCCCCAAGCTGTGCCCGAAAAAGACAAACGCCAAAGTACAGCAGATTAGTAGGCTCTCTATTCCCTTGGAAAAATTCATTTCAGGATTCCTCAAATACTATAGTGAGTTAGCTGTATTGTAATTTATTACTAAAAACCTAAAAAATTGGGCGATTTATAGTAAGAATTCAGTTTACAGGTTGAATAACACTAAAACTGCCATGCCGAATCACTCGTATTATGAACTATAATTCCCCCTATAATGAAGCGTCGGTTGGACTGTCAATTAAAATAAAGGATCTGGCTTACCAATCTTCTCAAAGAAAGTAATATATGAACACGTAATTACAAATATAAAAAGTTGAGACTGATTTACGAGAAAGGCTGGCAAAAGAACCGGACAGCAAGAAAACAAGAGAAAAAACGAACCGGTTCAAAACATTTAATAGCAGATTAATATTGCTGAATACTTGCCATACAGCGGCTTGGTCAGCTGGCCCCTTCCATGAAGATGACAATAGGGAAAAATAGTCGGGTTCGTTAGTCTGTTTTTCTTGCAGCTTAACTTTAAGGTTAAAATATAGAAATGTTAAAGGTTATTGTTTTTTTAGATCCAAATCGCCTGTCAATAGATTACCTCTTCTCTTTCACGGATGGAGCTGTGATTGCCAGTAGTTCAGGCCACTGCCAAGAAGCTCCCAAAGGTTTCTATTGGAGCAAAAAGATAACTGCCCTGCAGGACAAGGCCGATTGGCAGGCATTTTAACGGTTAGATTTACAGGTTCCACTGTGTCTCACATCACCCGCAAAATATGGCCATGTAACCTCTTATAACAAGTCAGCATTTTCATTGACTGCCCAAAGAAGATTTATTAAATCAATCAGTATGGAATATCGTAGTGGCTTATTGCCAGAAAAGCATCGACCTATCTGCTATTTTACCTTTTATCAGGGTGTCAGAATTAATTGTTTCCAGTAGATTTTTATTAATATTTTATTGTATTGGGCCACATTCGCTTTACAAGACAATATATTGTAGTTTTTAGCGTATTCAAACACTCTTACAAGGTTCCCAAATGAAAGACGTATTCAGCTATGCCGATGAACTGGGACCTGCCAAAATTATTCATGTTTACGAGCCAGCAGTGAATCTGAAAGCTATATTGGTTGTTGACAATGTTGCAAAAGGCCCTTCCATCGGCGGTATTCGCATGGCTGAGGATGTCAGTATCGAAGAATGTTTTCGCCTGGCACGCGCCATGACCTTTAAAAACGCGGCGGCTGATTTACCCCATGGTGGCGGCAAGATTGTAGTGTATGGCAATCCTAAAATGCCCAAAGAAGAAAAACAAAAGATCCTGCGCGCCATGGCTTCATCGCTGCGCAATGAAGAAGATTACATTTTTGCACCGGACATGGGCACAGATGAAGAATGCATGGCCTGGATCAAGGATGAAGTGGGCCGGGTTGTTGGCCTGCCGCGTGAAGTGGGGGGTATTCCACTGGATGAAATCGGCGCAACCGGCTGGGGTCTCAGTCATGTGACAGATGTGGCATTAAAATTTTGTGACTTTGACATTGAAGGTGCGCGGGTCGTTATACAGGGTTTTGGTGCAGTGGGCAAAAGCACCGCCCTGTTTCTGCGCGATCAGGGTGCCGTACTGGTGGCAACAGCCGATACCCAAGGTGCTGTTTATAATGCTGATGGTCTGGATATTGATGCGCTCATCCGATTGAAGGAACAAGGTCAGTCGGTGGTCGATTACAGCGGCGGCAATATTTTGACCGGCGATGCGTTAATTGATATTGAATGTGACATCTGGATTCCCGCAGCACGTCCTGATGTAATCCGTGACGACAATGCTGGACGGCTCAAAACAAAATTAATCGTGGAAGGTGCTAATATCCCTATTACCCATAGTGCGGAAATAATCCTGCATGATCGGGGTATCCTTTGTATCCCGGATTTTATCGCCAACGCCGGCGGCGTCATTTGCGCTGCGATGGAATACCGGGGGGCCAATAAAACTGCTGTCTTCCAAAGCATCGAGGAAAAGCTGCGCCGCAATACCCAAATGGTGTTGGACAGAATGAAAAGTGAAGGCGTGTTGCCACGACAGGCTGCTGTGGAGCTGGCAACCGAACGTGTAAGAAAGGCCATGAGTTATCGCCGCTTTTCGTTGTTTTCAACAGCACCAGGTTTTACATAACGGATGTTGACGTAATTTTAATAAAGGTGCACTTATGTTTCGTATCCGTTTTCACGGACGTGGTGGACAAGGCATGAAAACCGCCAGTCGTATCCTTGGCACAGCTTTTTTCTTAGAAGGGTACGAAGTGCAGGATGCACCTCGATATGGCGCAGAGCGGCGGGGCGCCCCTATCTTTGCATATGTCCGGGCAGATAAAAATTATATCAACGAACGCGGTATTATTGATCTTCCGGACTTGGTGGTAGTTGCCGATGACAGCCTGGTTCCTCTGGTTGCCGCAGGTGTCCTGCAAGGTGTTCGCGACAAGACGGTTATCCTGATCAACAGCCATGAAAATGGCAACACCTGGCAACAAAGACTCAACATCAAAAGCCCCATCGTTATTCTACCCGAGACAGAAGAAGTAGAAGACCGAGCAGAACTGCGCTACCTCGGGGCAACCTGTGCCGGCGCCGCTGCCGGTTTGCTGGGTATTATTTCCGAAGATAAGCTAAACAAAGCTATACGGGAAGAGCTGGGCCGACTTGGCAACGCAGTTGTCGCCAAAAACACGGCAAATGCTCTTGCAGCATTCAAGTATATGGAAAAACATGCGGCAGTAAAAGTCACGGAGGGACAAGCCATATCCGCGCACAATTATGCCAGGCCGCAATGGATCGATGTCCCCTTTGAAGACGCCCGCATATCCGCACCTATCATTCATGCCGGACTTACCAGCGTCGAAGTTAAAACCGGTTTATGGCGCACCATGTGCCCCATTATCGATTACGGTCTTTGCAGAGGTTGCTGGTGGGTGTGCAGCACCTTCTGTCCCGACGGTGCCATCAATGTCAATCAGAATCGGCCTGAGATCGATTACGACCACTGCAAAGGTTGCCTGGTATGTGTTGCCCAGTGCCCGGCAGATGCCATTACGGCTGTTCCTGAAACACAAGCGGTGAAAAAAATGCAAAAAACGCAGGGAGAATCATGATGAACCGCCTCTTGCTAACCGGTAATGCTTCGGCAGCATGGGGTGCTCGCCTGGCGCATGTTGACTATATACCTGCCTTTCCTATTACGCCCCAGACAGAAATCATTGAGACCATTGCCGAGTGGATTGACAAGAATGAAATGGCAGGCCGCATGGTTACCCTGGAATCCGAACACTCGATGATCACTGCTGCCGGGGCAGCCTCAACGACCGGTGTCCGGGTATTTACTGCAACATCCAGCCAGGGCTTACTGTACGCTATGGAAATGATATACAACGTCGCCGGCTGGCGCTCACCCTTTGTCCTGGTCAACGTCTCACGCGGAATTTCCGCCCCTATCACCCTGGAGCCGGACCACAATGATGTGCTTGCAACACGTGATAGCGGTTTTTTGCAGATTCATTGTGCCACCTGCCAGGAAGTTCTGGACAGCACCCTGATAGCCTTTCGTCTGGCAGAACATGAAATGGTCCGGCTGCCGGTTATAGTCAACCAGGATGGATTTTATCTTTCTTTTACCCGTGAACCGGTGGAAATTCCTGATGCTACCCTGGCCGCTGAGTTTGTCGGGGAATATAATCCCCAAAATACGGATTTTCGCGCCTCATCGCCGTCAAGTCATGCAGTCGCCGTCCTAGGCGCCGGTCCATACTCCTATTTCCGCTATGAAACTCACCTGGCTAGCCTGCAGGCATTATCTGCGTATGATGATATCGCCCAGGAGTTTAAAGAGTATTTTGGCCGCTATCATCCGATCGTGGAAACCTATCGAACTGAAGATGCAGATTACGCCTTTGTTATGATGGGTTGTTTTGCCACCAAGGCCAAGGATGCCGTACAACGTTTGCGCGAGGAGGGTATCAAAATCGGACTAGTCAGGCCTCGGCTTTTACGCCCTTTTCCGGAGAGGCAGATTCAAAATGCATTGGCGGGCAAGAAAGGAGTTGCAGTGATTGACCAGAATCTGTCCATTGGCAAGGGCGGTGTCCTGCATACTGAGATTGCCTCTGCCTTATATGGCTGGCATGACGCGCCCGCGATCCTTGCGAGTTTCATCGGCGGACTGGGTGGCCGCAATATCAGTGCCGAAGAATTTTACGAGATCGCAGAAATATTGCAATATGCAGTGAAACAAAACAAGACACCGGCGCCGCGACTGCTTTATACAGAAGCGGAACTGCGCACTATGCGCAGCCTGCAGGCCATTGCCCATGTGGAACGTGCAGAGTTAAAAACGGACAAGTAATCGCGCAAATTATGAGTGGGAAACAAGGTAAACGTCTGAAAGAACTTCCCTCCACCCATCTGTTGGGAACTGGAACACCAATGTGCGCCGGCTGCGGCGGCCTGGAAGTCCTGCATGAGATCTATGATATCCTCGGTGCAAAAACCGTATTTACCAATGCCGCCGGTTGCATGACGCTGTTGTCAGTCTATCCATTTACACCATTTCGAGGCTCCTGGCTTTATACTGCCATGGCCTCAGCCCCCGCCGGCGCACAAGGCATTCGCGATGCTCTTGATATTTTACTGGACAGAAAACGCATCCTGCCAGAAGAGGATTTACAGGTCGTTACATTAACAGGGGACGGTTCCGCTTATGGTATGGGCCTGTCGGCTACATCTGGCGCCATTGACCGTAATCTGGATTTTATTTATCTCTGTTATGACAATGAGGGCTATGGCAACACCGGCCAGCAGTATTCCTCTGCCACACCACATGCAGCTTTCACCGCCACCAGCAAAACCTCGCATGGCTATCCAGGTTATAAAAAGGATCTGTTCTCGATCTGGGTGGCACACAAACCCGCCTATGTCGCCACTATCATCGGTGCCGAACCGCTTGACCTGGCAAAAAAGATTGAAACTTTGCAAGGGCTGCGAGGACCGCGCCTTCTCCTCAGCCTGGCTCCCTGTCCCACCGGTTGGGACTTTGATCCAAAACTGACAGTCGATATTGGCCGCCTTGCAGTGCAGACCGGCATCTGGCCACTAAAAGAATATAAAGACGGCAGGATACTGCACACCAAGATACCCAAAAAACGTAAACCGGTAGAGGAATACTTAAAACTCCAAGGACGGTTCAGGCACCTGTTTGAACCTGAACGGCTTGAAATGGAAATTTCCAAGATCCAGGCACGAATCGATCTATATTGGGAAAAAATAATTGGCACAGACGAATAAAAGTTATTACCACCGTGGTGGTGTCATTCCCCTGCTCGGCAGTACCATTTCGGCACATTTTTTATCAATCGTCGAACAGTACCCTCGACAGGAAGCAGTCGTCTCCCTGCCGCAGCAAAGGAGCCTTACCTATCAGCAGTTTTCTGCGGCCATTGACAGCTTGGCACGAGGTCTGCTGGGGTTGGGCTTTACCCGGGGAGACCGCATCGGAATCTGGTCCACCAATAATTTAGAATGGCTGTTGTTGCAAATGGCCACCGCCCGCATCGGGGTTATCCTGGTCAACATCAATCCTGCCTATCGAATACACGAATTGGAATACGCCCTGAAGTGTTCAGAGGTTAACGGTCTCTTTACCATCCCGCAGTTTCGCGGCAGTGATTATACAGGCATGTTGCAGGAACTGCTGCCGCAATTAAGCGCTGGTTCAAAAATTCTAGACAGCAAGGCCTTTCAACAGCTGCATCAAATTGTGCTCTACGACCCGCAGGACCCCATGCATACAGAGACGCCTGCAGCAGGTTTTACCCCTTGGCAGGAAGTGATCCACGCTGCCGAGACAATTACCCAGGAAGAACTTGATGGAGCCACTGATCTCCTTGATTGCGATGATGTCATTAATATCCAGTATACCTCCGGTACAACCGGTTTTCCCAAGGCGGTAATGCTAACCCACCACAATATTCTCAATAATGCCTGGTTCAGCGCCCAGGCTATGCACTTCTCAGAAAAGGATCGTTTGGTGGTGCCGGTCCCCTTTTATCACTGCTTCGGTATGGTGCTGGCCAACCTGTTATGTTTTTCTGTCGGTGCCTGTGTCGTCATTGCAAGTGAACACTTCGATGCAGAGAAAGTCCTGCAGGCAGTGGAACAGCAGAAGTGCACTGCAATTCATGGCGTACCGACCATGTTCATTGCCGCCCTGGAACACCCTAATTTCAAACAGTATGATCTGTCAAGCCTGCGGACAGGGATCATGGCCGGCGCCCCCTGCCCGCCTGAGTTGATGAAGCGGGTAATCAACGATATGCACTGCAGGGAGATCCTCATTGGATACGGCGAGACAGAGGCCTCACCGCTCACGCATCTCACCACCCGCAATGACAGTTTTGAACGGCGCATCCACACTGTCGGTCACAACCTGCCGCACCAGGAGGTGAAGATAGTTTCCTCAGAAACCGGACAGATAGCAGCGCTGGGCGCAGTAGGCGAAATCTGTTTCCGCGGTTATCATATCATGCGTGGTTATTACGGCCAACCTGATAAGACGGCCGAGGCAATCGATGCGGCCGGCTGGCTGCGATCCGGCGACCTGGGTACTATGGATGCCGATGGCTATGTCAAAATCACCGGGCGTTTGAAAGAAATGATCATACGCGGCGGCGAGAATATCTACCCGCGCGAGATCGAGGATTTCCTCTTTACCCACCCCAAGATTGCCGAGGTGGCAGTCTTTGGTGTGCCCGACGAGTTTTACGGTGAAGAGGTGGCCTGCTGGATTGAGTTGCACAGGGGGGAAACCTTAACAGCAGAGGAGATCATCGATTACTGCAAAAACAACATCGCCCATTTCAAGATCCCCAAGCACATCCGCTTTGTTGAAACTTTTCCCATGACTGTAACAGGCAAGGTGCAGAAGTTCAAGATGCGTGAAGAAATGGAAAAAGAGTTAGGTCAATAGATGGCTGTCATTCTCGAAGATATACAGGCCGCAGCTGAAACTATCAAGGGTTACATTAAGAACACGCCCTGTGTTCATTCACAGACCCTGTCCAACCTCAGCCGGGCCGAAGTCTGGCTCAAGTTCGAAAACCTGCAGTTTACGGCATCTTTTAAAGAACGCGGCGCCCTGAATAAGCTGTTATCGCTGACAGAATCAGAACGCCGACAAGGTGTTATCACCATGTCTGCCGGTAATCACGCCCATGCAGTAGCCTATCACGCCCAGCGCTTGGGCATTTCAGCCGTAATTGTCATGCCGCGCTACACACCCAATATCAAGGTCAGACACACACGCGCCTATGGCGCCGAGGTTATTCTTGCAGGTGAATGCTTTGACGATGCGGCAGCGCATGCCTTGAAACTTGCCAGAGAACGAAAATTGGTGCTGGTGCATCCCTATGATGATGAAAAGATTATTGCCGGGCAGGGTACCATCGCCCTGGAAATGCTCAAGACGCAACCGGATCTGGACACAATGCTCATACCTGTAGGTGGTGGTGGCCTCATCAGCGGCATTGCCATTGCAGCCAAATCGATCAAAAACAATATCAGCATTATAGGTATTGAGACCGAGCGTTTCCCTGCCATGATTAATGCCCTTGAGGGCAGGAAACCACGGTTTGGCTTGTGCACCCTGGCCGAAGGAATTGCGGTCAAGCAGCCTGGTCAACTTACAGTGCCGATCGTCAAGCACTATGTGGATGAAATCCTGCTGGTGGATGAGGAGAGTATCGAACAGGCGGTTTTATTACTGCTGGAAATAGAAAAGACTGTCGCCGAAGGGGCCGGTGGGGTCGGCCTGGCCGGGTTACTGAAAAACAAGGAAATGTTTACCGGTAAAACTGTCGGACTCGTCATCAGTGGCGGCAACATCGATATGCCGGTGCTGGCCAGAATCATCCAGCGGGGCCTGGTGCGCACTCTACGCCTTTGCCGCATCAGGGTCGAGGTCCGGGATATCCCGGGCACATTGGCCAAGCTTACCGCCTGTATCGAAAAAACAGGAGCCAATATTTCTGCTGTACATCATCGTCGGCTTTTTACCAAACAGGCAATAGAAAATGTCACTGTGGAATTTGTGCTGCAGACACGAGGCAATGAACACGTTGCAGAAATCCTTTCTTCCCTCACAGAATCAGGCTATGCAGCGCAACTGGAGGAAAACAATCAAATATAATTGCCGCAATGTGAGGGAAATGCATCTGCCAGCGGTGAAGATTCGGCAGGATTTATAACACGAATATGCTTATCTGCCTCGTGGAATTATGTGTTAAGCACCAGAGTGCCCAGGCCAGAAAAAACCTCTGGCAGCCTATAGAAAAATAAACTTAGCAGATTTCCTCACAGACTCCGCATATTGACTTCGCGGAGAACTTGTAACACCAGAATCGGTGCCATAATATTGACTTTGGGCAATCCAGCGTCTCCTCAGGTTCTCAGGGTTATCTGAATTCATGAAAACCATTTAATACCTTTGATGGGGCCATATTCCTATAACCAATGGGTCATGAAGTTGTTTACTTCGAAAAATCTGCTGCCGATTTGATGATATGAACATCCCTTTGCGGAAAAGGAATCGTAATGGATTGCTCTGCAAAGGTCTTATACGCAGCCTTCAACAGGTTGTGAACCTCCACTCCCTTGTCCCTTGGATCCTTGACCCAGCAGAGCAGTTCGAAATTTACTGAGGAATCTGCAAAGAGCCGCAAGCGCACCCTCGGTTCCGGATATTTTTCTATATTGCTGTTGGCATCTGCAACTGCCAACAAGACCTCTTCCACCTTTTCAAGATCGCTGCCATAAGCCACCCCGACTGGCACCCTGATACGGAAGCGTGGAATCGGGGCGCTTTCATTGATTATCTTTGAATTGGCGATAATGGAGTTCGGAATGGTTACTATGACATCGTCTCTTGTCTTAATCCGGGTGGAACGGATGCCTATCTCAACAACCTCGCCCCGTTCACCGGTGTCCAGGATAATATATTCCCCCACCTTGTAGGTATTATCCATGAAAATGGAAATACCTCCGAAAAAATTTGCCAGGGTATCCTTTGCTGCCAAAGCCACTGCAATACCTGCAATTCCAGCCGAAGCAAAAAGGGGCGTAAGATTGATCCGCCAGATAGAAAGTAACCAGAGAAGACCGGCGATGACAACAACCACCCTGAGGACGTTTTTCAGAAGCATGAATAGGTCCTTGCCAATCTTGCCTCTTTCGTGGGCCCCTGCCATATACTGTTCAACCATCCAGTTGAATATCCTGATAAGGGCAATAAGCCAAAGAATCAGAAGAATACTTTGGGTAACCTGGGGCAGGATCACCTGCCAGGGATCACTTAGGGGAGCCAGGGACAAGGCGTGCAAGACACCAAAACCAAAAACTGTCCAGCAGATTGGGACATGCAGATATTTAATAAGCTTATCATCAAAGCTTATTTTTGTCTTTGCCGCTACCTGGCTCATTACACGGTCAATGAATATATCGACTGTCTTGGCCAGGACTGCATAGATAAGAACAATGACTAGACGTTTAAGCAGAATATTTTCCTGCAGGATTGCAAATTGATTTATGAAAGCAGAGATTTCCATCGTCTGGGAAATATTTCGGTTAAGAATTTACCTGCCTGGCAGGAAATTTTCTACCCGGCATTCTCTTGTTCCATTTTCTTTGCTTCATCCACCAGCATGACAGGGATATCATTCCTTATTTCATATACAAGTCTGCAGGATTTACAGACCAAGCCATCCATTTTCTCCGTTAGTTCAACGGGGCCTTTACACTTGGGGCAGGCCAGAATATCAAGTAGTTCCTTGCTGATCATCGTTCATCCTTATACTAAATACTAAGATCAATTGAAATTTTACTTACCGTTGGGCACTTCCAGCGCATCATCCCGGAACTGCATATCATAAAGCATTTTATACACTCCTCCCAGGGGAAGCAGTGAGTCATGGGTCCCCTCCTCTACTATTTTGCCTTCCTGGATGACGATGATCCTGTCGGCATTACGTATAGTCGATAAGCGGTGCGCGATGACAAAGGTGGTCCGGCTCTGCACCAGATTTTCTATGGCCTGTTGCACTTCCCGCTCAGATTCTGTATCAAGAGATGATGTAGCCTCGTCAAGAACAAGAATTGGCGCATTCTTTAAAATTGCACGGGCAATGGAAATTCTCTGGCGTTCACCACCTGAGAGTCTTGCGCCTGACTCACCAATAACTGTATCAAAGCCTTCCGGCAAATGCTGGATAAAACTCAGGGCATGGGCAGCACGGGCCGCTTCTTTCACCTGTTCGTACGTGGCACCCGGGCTGCCGTAGGCTATATTATTACGCACAGTATCGTTGAACAGAATAGTCTGCTGGGTCACCATACCAATCTGGTTACGCAGTGATTTTAGCGTTACATCCCGAATGTCTTTTCCATCAATGGAAATAGAGCCGCTGCTTACATCAAAAAATCGTGGTATAAGATTGACCAGTGTGGATTTACCGCCGCCGCTAGAACCTACCAGGGCCAAAACCTCACCTGTCTTAACCTGCAGATTAATACCTTTCAGCACCTCTGCTTTAGGGTCATACTGAAACCTGACATCTTTAAATTCTATCAGATTTTTCACCTCAGGCAACTCTACCGCATCTTTCTTTTCATCCACGCCAATTTCAACGTCCAGCACATCAAAAACTCTCTCTGCTGCAGCAATTCCCTGCTGCAACACGCTGTTGACCCTGCTGATTCCTTTGAGTGGTTCATAGATCATAATCAGTGCCGTCAGAAAGGAAAAAAATGTACCCGGTGTGGAAGCGCCGCTTAATACCTGACTACCGCCAAACCAGACAACCAGCGCGATGCCTATACCTCCTAAAAGCTGCATCAGGGGGCGCGATATTGCACCTATCCTTACATCACGCATGACAATATTAAAAAGTCTCTCCAGTGTTTCAGCAAAACGGTCAATCTCGTACTTTTCCATGCAGAAGGCCTTAACAATACGGGTGCCTGTAATCGTCTCGTATAAAATGTTTGATACCTGGGCTGTTGTTTGCTGGTTGCTTCTGCTGAGCCGTCTATGCCGGCGGCCGAAATTGACAATAGGATAAATGATCACGGGCAGCAGTATCATGGCAATAAGGGCAAGACGCCAGTTCATATAAAAAATGACAACAATCAGGAAAACAATTTGGCAGGTATCTTTAATAATGCCCACCAGAACATTCGAAACAGCTCCCTGGATCAGGGTCACATCGGAAATAATACGGGAAATTAATTCACCGGTTGGGGTCTTGTGAAAAAAGGCAAGAGGAAGTGATTGGATGTGCCTGTAAAGATTGTTACGCAAATCCCTGATAACCGACTGTCCAACCTTTTCCAGCAGATACTTATAGCTGTAATCAAAAACCCCCTGGATCAGGAAAATAATGACGATTGCCAGGGGGACGACCTTAAGCATGAAGGCATCCTTGTTGAAGAAAATCTCATCCAGCATGGGCTTGACCATATAAGCCTGGGCACCTGTCATAACAGCCACAATGACCATGCAGACCATGGCAGAAACCATCCAGCCCCGATATGGCTTGATGTATTTTACTAATCGCAGGATTGTCCGTTGTGTTCTCATGCTGAAGATATCAAAAAATTCATTCTATTCAGACCAATTATTTCTGCCAACGATAACACAGGGACAGCGTTTATGAGATTTGCCCTGGAAGTCTGCTTATAGTAGGGTCCAGGAAACTCGGCAAGGAAAATATAAAAACAACTGCCGATACTTCAATCTCGGTCAGTAAGTTACGAACGGAAGAAATCATTTCTGCTTCAGTTCGACCAGGGTCGCGCCCCATCCTCCACCTCTATCCCCTGCCAGCCTGAATTCCTGCACTTCCGGAAGTCTGCCCAGTATGGCATGGACTGTGCGGCGCAAATTGCCAATACCTTTACCGTGGATTATGCGGACCTGAAAAATGTCAGCCTTGCGGCACTCATCCAGGTAATCCGGGAGCAGATACTTCAGATCCTTTGGTGAAAAATTATGCAGGTCAAGGACACCATCAATGGGAATCTGAACTACTCCATTATCATCTGTTTCCCTTGCATCATTCACGGGGGGCCTACCCTGCTGAAATCATTTCCATAATAAGCTTTACCGTCCGTCTGGAGGCTCCGGGTTCACCTAACTGTTCACAGACCTTGAGCAGATTATCTTGCATAGCCTCTGCCACATCCTTATTGAGCAGCAAAGGCAGAATTTTCTTGTAGATATTCTCAGGAGTTACCTTGTACTGCAGCAGTTCCGGGACCACCTCCTTCTCTGCCACCAGGTTGACCAATGACGCATACTTAACTTTAATAAACGGCTTGGCCAGCAGATAACTGAGCAATGATATCCGGTAGCACACCACCATAGGCACCTTGAGGATCGCCAGCTCCATGGTCAGGGTGCCTGATGCCGCCATGGCGGCATCACAGGCAGCCATGGCTCCATAACGTTCCTCTTTTATAATACGAATATCAAGCAGCCTGTCAACCCGACCGCAATGCACTTTAATTTCATCTTCTGTCAAAGTAGAGGCAAGAGGCAGCAGGAAAACACATTTTTTCATCTCACTGTTCAGCATGACAGCTGCCTGCAGGAACAGCGGGAGAAGTTTTTTAATTTCCTGTCTCCGGCTGCCCGGCATGATGCCGATAACAGTGGCATCAGGATCTATATCATATTTTTTTTTATATTCAGTCGGGGTCAATGTTGTATGGACCTGGTCCAGGAGCGGATTGCCCACAAAGTCCACGTCAACTCCATGTCCCTGATAAAACTTTTCTTCAAACGGCAGGATAACGGCCATCCGGTCAACATATTTTTTTATACTCTCAATACGACCTTCACGCCAGGCCCAGATCTTCGGACTGATATAATAAAGAACTGGTATGTTGTATTTTTTAGCCCTGCGGGCCAATTCAAGGTTAAAACCGGGATAATCTATCAGTACCAGAAGATCCGGAGGAGCAGTTTTAAACCGCTCTTCCAGGAGATGCATGGCAGATCTTATATCCTTCAGGCGGTTGAGCACTTCGATTATTCCCATGACGGCCAGGTTTGAAATATCGCAGATAAGATCGACACCTGCCCCGGCCATTCCTGCCCCGCCAATACCTGACAACTGCCAGCTGCTGTCCAGGCTTATCAGTTCCCGGGCCAAATTTGCACCATGCAGGTCTCCTGAAGCCTCACCTGCAATTATCATGATACACTTACCGGGCTTCCTTGTAGCGGTGAAATGTGACAGGGGGGATGATCTCAAAAGAATATACCCAAAAGTGGTCAGCAATAAAAGTGACTAAAGTTACTTTTACTTCAAATTATGATGCCGCAGTATACCTGGACCTTAGCATTAAGCTTTCTGTCCCTTGCTTTCACACCAGCAGTTCATCCTCTTCGGGATGATGCCGTCGTTTCAGTTTTTCTGCCTTCCAGGGGACAAAGGTTAATGCCAATGCCACGACAAAACAAACCAGCATCCAACCTATACCGTAAAGGATAAGCTGGTCAGTAGGATAGCCGCTGTAGTTTTCTGCCAAGTCTCCTGCCAGGGACAGGTATAGAAGATAGATAAGAATTGCAGGTGTAATAAATTTTACAAGAATATCCCAGAGAGGCGGAATAACAGTCCCAAGACGGCTGACATGATTTCGCAGCACCGAAGCCTTCAGAATCCAACCGATAATAATACATTCCAAAAGCCCACCGCTAACCAGACCGTAGTTGGTGATAAAGTGGTCCGCAATATCAAGAAGGTATAATCCTGCGCGGGTCGTAAAAACCAGACTGCCCAGAAAACCTGAAACACAGACTGCGGTTACGACTTTGCCTCGTGACCAGTCAAACTTGTCTGTGATGGCACAGGTAAAGGCTTCTATCAGGGATATACCCGAGGTAAGACCAGCAATAACAAGCATGAGAAAAAAAATGATCCCAAACAAAACATTCATATTCGGCAGCAAAGAAATTGCTTGCGGATAGACAACGAAAGCCAGCTGCGGCCCTCCCTTGATTGCCTCCTCAAAAGGGACCCCCTGGCTTTGGGCCATAAAACCGACTATGCCGAAAACGGCGAAACCTGCGACAAACGAATAAAAACAATTCACAAAGCAGGTAATAAAAGCATTCTTGCCGATATCTGTATTTCTGGGCAGATAGCTGGCATATGTGATCATTATGCCGAAGCCCAGTGACAGCGTGAAAAAGATCTGCCCAAAAGCAGCTGCCCATACCTTGCCGGCTTCACTGCGAATAGCCGAATCAGAACTGAACAGGTTAATTTTTGACCATTCTGCATGCAGGTAATGGTTGAAAATGGCATCGGCTGCCCCTTCAAGAAAAAGACTCCATAATACCAGTATTATTGTCAGCAAAAAAAGTATCGGCATGAAGATGACACTTGCCTTTTCAATGCCGTGCCGAATATCTCGGTAACAAATAATCCAGCACAGAACCCAGACAAAAAGGGTGGCGGCAGCAATCGGGATACGAATACCCCCGATTGCTGCCGCTGAATCTGACAGCTGCAGAAACTGGCTGAAAAAGAAACCCTGGGGATCGCTGCCCCAGGATAGGTTGAAGGAATAAAAAAAATAGTTAATACACCAGCCGATCACTACTGAATAGTAGAGCATTATGCCGAACATGGCGACCACGGGCATCCACCATCCAAGACATTCGAACTTCCTGTTTATGCGGACAAAACTAAGGGGTGAAGAGCCTTTTTCACGATGCCCCAGGCCATATTCCAGGATCATGATAGGCACACCTGCGACTATTAAGGCTACCAGGTACGGCACCAGGAAAGCACCGCCTCCGTGCTGATGGGCCATGTAACTGAAGCGCCAGACATTGCCCAGGCCGATTGCTGAACCTATCGCGGCAAGGAGAAATCCAATATTTGATTTCCAACTGCTTCTTTGCTGGCTCATATATATTCCTTCCCGGTAAAAGCATAACAAAATTAGATCTGATTATGCTTGACGCTCCATTTCCACAGACAGTCAGTTGAAAATATTGCTACGCAAGGTGACATAACAGATCAACAAACCAAGCCCTACAGCAAAAAGCCCTACTAGCCTTAACTGGGCGGGCTTCATATTCATAAGCTGCTGCAACCATCTCTGCATTGCCTCGGGAAATGTGAGATAGGGCAACCCTTCCAATATGAAAACCAGGCCAATGAGAGTGAAAAGAAGTTTCATAAGATAGTTATGCTACCAGGAATATTAGGCTATTTCAACGCTCAACATTTGATGTACGTATAAAAAGTCCTGTCTGGCAACCAGCAGCCGTCAATAGTCGTTTTGTCTTGTTTGACGACTATTATTGTATGCTGGTAATCCTCGAATACTTTAATGAATGATAAACAGGGATACCGGCCCAGGTACTAGCAGACCATGACAAGTGGTAGAGATGTCCGCATCATACTTCTGGCAATGGAGGACAATATAAACCAGGAGATGGGACCGTAAGCAACCTTGAAGCGCCTCTTTAGCAAAGTATCTTCCTGCAGAACCCATTGCAATTCAGCCTGAATTTTAATTGACTTTTCGGGGCCCCAAATTTATAAGTATATGGTTTGATACAAAACAGTTCAGGTTCAATTAATTCACTGGGGCAATCTCTTTGCTTCTTAAGTAACTTACTGATTTTCTTAAAAAATTAAAATGGGCGACTCAAAAACCTCCAGATACACCGAAGCTGGAGTTGATATAGACAAAGGGAATGAACTGGTTTCCAGGATAAAAAGGATTGTAGCGCCAACTTTTGGCAGGGGTGTGCTCACCGATATAGGAGGCTTCAGTGGGCTCTATGCCATTGGAGCCGACCAGTTTGACGATCCTGTTCTTGTCTCTTCTACAGACGGCGTTGGCACCAAGTTAAATATAGCCAAGCTGTGCAATAAGCATGACACCATAGGAATTGACCTGGTAGCCATGTGCGTTAATGATATTGCTGTTGGGGGGGCCAAACCACTCTTTTTCCTCGATTATCTTGCTGTCGGCAAACTCGATATTGATGTTGCCAGTGACATAATAAGGGGCATAGCCGAAGGATGCAAAATCTCGAAATGCTCACTAATCGGTGGTGAAACAGCTGAAATGCCCGGTCTTTACGCAGAAGGTGATTATGATTTGGCCGGGTTTGTTGTTGGCATTGCCGAACGCGATAAAATTATCGACGGTTCTGAAATAAAAGTCGGCGACCAGATTATTGGTCTGGCCTCTTCTGGTTTGCACAGCAATGGTTACTCCCTGGTAAGAAAGATATGTTTTGAGGAACTGGGCCTGACTGTGGATCAATATATTGACGAGTTTGGCTGCACACTGGGTGAAGAACTCTTAAAACCGACCCGCATCTATAGTGAATCACTTCTGAACCTCAGTAAAAACTTCAGTGTCAGCGGCTACGTTCATATTACAGGTGGAGGGTTTACAGATAACATCCCCAGGATACTGCCCCAGGGCAGCAGGGCCATAATCCACTATGGAAGCTGGAAGATACCCCCCATTTTTAACTTCCTGAAAGAAAAGGGCAAAATACCGCCAAAGGAGATGTGCCGGACCTTTAATATGGGTATTGGTCTTATTGTCATAGTAGACGAAGATATCTTAGAAGACGTCATGCGGCAGCTCAAAGCCCTGGGTGAAACTCCTTACCATGTGGGGGAAATCACTGCTCGCCCGGGTAAGCCAGGTTCATCACAGATTGAAATAGATTGTTATTGATTTTTATTAACAGGTAAAAGAAAAAGACCTCGCCTGAGTAAAAATTTCAGGCGAGGTCTTTTTTTGCTGATCTGCAAAAAATAGCAGCTCACAGAAAGGAAAAAGTAGACTATTCTTCTCTCTTGGCTGCCGCTATAATTTTTTCCGCAAGTTGTGCCGGAACTTCCTCATAATGGGAGAAGCTGACCGTAAAGGAACCTCTGCCCCCGGTAAATGAAGTGAGGTCAGGCGCATACTTCTGGATCTCCGCCATCGGCACCTGGGCATTTATCACCTCATTTTTCGCTTCAGAATCCATACCCATGACCCTGCCCCGTCGTGAATTCAAATCACCCATGACATCACCGACACAGTCTTCGGGAACCCTGATGCTAATGTTCATAATCGGCTCCAGGAGAACAGGATTTGCTTCCTGGGCTGCTTTTTTGAAAGCAAGGGACCCGGCAATCTTAAAGGCGAGCTCTGAAGAGTCGACTGAATGGAAGGAGCCGTCAACCAGGGAAACCTTGACATCAACCGTTGGATATCCGGCAAGAATGCCTTTTTCCATGGCTTCCTGGATACCCTTATCCACGGCCGGGATATACTGCCTGGGGATAACACCGCCGACAATCTTGTCAGCAAATTCGTAGCCGCCACCCCTCGGCATTGGTTCAATCTCGATCCAGGTATCCGCAAATTGACCCCGTCCTCCACTCTGCTTTTTGTGCTTACCCTGTACCCGTGCCTTGCCTTTCAAGGTTTCCATATACGGTATCTTAGGCGTATGCAGTTCCATTTCCACACCGAACTTGCGTTTTATTTTTTCTCCAATAACTTCCAGATGTACCTGACCAACTCCGGAAATAAGTATCTCCTTGGTCTGATTATCCCTTGTGAGCTGCAAGGTCAGATCTTCATCCAGCATCTTGGTTATGGAACTGAACAATTTTTCTTCGTCACCCTTTTTTGCGGTCACAGCATAGGATATAACGGCGGGAATCGGGGTGAGTGGTTCATATATGATGGGAGCGTTTTCAACGCAGAGAGTATCTCCGGTTACTGTTTCCTTGAGCTTGGCAACAGCTGCTATCATTCCAGGACCGATGCTTTCAACAGGCTTCTGGCCCTTGCCCTCCATAATAAATATCTGCCCGAATCGTTCACTGACATCCTTGTTGGCGTTGTAAAAAGTATCTCCGGAAAGTGTCCCGGAAAACACCCTGAAGATTGTCAATCTGCCTGCGAATGGATCAGCCATGGTTTTGAATACCTGCGCTGAAAACGGCGCATCAATCTTGGCTTCCCTTTCGGTAATATCTTTCTTTTTCGGATTAGTGCCGACATGCGGAGCAATATCACTTGGAGCAGGCAGAAGATCATTGATCATATCCAGGAGCATTTCAATTCCCTGGTTATTCAGGGCGGCTGTCACACTTACAGGAGTGATCTCTCCCGACCTTACCCCTGTCTTCAAGCCATTTATCAAGTCTTCATCTGTTAATTCGCCTTCCTCCAGAAACTTTTCAATCAGTTCATCATCTGTTTCAGCTACCTGTTCCATAAGGCTTTCACGGTAGACTCCGATTTCCTCCGTCATATCAGCAGGAATCTCTGTTTCGATTGCCTTGCCCTTTCCATCGAAATTGTAGGCTTTCCGGGTGACAACATTTATTACGCCCTTGAAATCAGCTTCAGCACCGATCGGCACAAAGGTTATTGCTGGTTTCAGGGGAAGGGTTTCTTTTATACCTTCAATAACATTGGCAAAATTGGCCCGTTCGCGGTCCATTCTTGTTATACAGATAATTGTTGGTATTTTTCGCTCTTCAATAAAATCGGTAAATTTCGTTGTCTGGTTTTTAACGCTGGTTGCCGCTCCTATACAGAACAGGGCAGAGTCAGCTATCTTTGCTACGAACTTGGACTCATTTATGAAGTTATCATCTCCCGGAGTATCTGCCAGAAAAACTTCATGCTTCTTCCAGGTATAATGATTGAATGCTGCACCAATAGTGATATTGCGCTTTATCTCTTCCGGCTCAAAATCCATAGTGGATGATCCATCATCCACCTTGCCTAAACGGTTTATCTTGCCTGCGCTGAAAAGCATGGCCTCAGCCAGGGTAGTTTTGCCGCAATTGCCATGTCCCAAGATCGCAACATTCCTAATAAGCTTAACGTCCGTCATGTAACCCTCCAAGTTATAACTCAAACAATTATTTCACACAGGGGCGCTCAAACGTATTGCAGATTCCCCTTAATTTATTTATTAGGATCAATTACTTACAGTAGCTATCCCACAGAAGAAAAAATGAATGCGAAATACAAAGGAATGCATACTATTCATAAGCTTGCGGCAAAGTCAAGCAAGAACATTGTCTTCTTGGCATTAGCCTGCTAGAGTAGCAAAAATTTTGCGTTTTTTTCTTTAACACTGGTAAAATGAAATTCTCCTCCTACATACAAGATGCAGCAACCGGCAAAAGACACAGGAACAATAGCGCGCTCAGCCTTTAAGGTGAGCATAGCTGTCATGTGCAGCAGGGTACTTGGCCTTGTCCGCGAGCAGGCATTTGCCGTTTTGTTTGGGGCCGGCTTTGCTTTTGACGCTTTTGTTGTTGCTTTCAGGATTCCCAATCTTCTGCGTGATCTCTTTGGTGAAGGCGCCTTGAGCGCAGCCTTTGTCACCGTTTTTTCAGATTACGATGAAACCCGCGGTACTGAAATTACCTGGAAACTGGCCGGCAATGTTCTAGTCTTCATCACCATCCTGCTCAGCTTCATTACTCTTTTGGGAATACTATTTGCCGATAAAATAGTCCTGCTTTTAGTGGATGCGGACTTTGAAAAAATTCCTGACAAGGTAGCCCTGACTCATCTTCTCACCATGATCATGTTCCCCTTTCTCATTTTTATCTCGCTTTCTTCCGTGGTTATGGGGATCCTGAATACCAAGGGCAGGTTTTTTATTCCCGCCCTTGCCTCCAGCTTCTTCAACCTTGGTTCCATCATCGGAGGTGTAAGCCTTGCATTTCTGCTTGGAGAGAACGGTCATCCTTCAATCGTTGGTATGGCCATCGGCACGCTTATCGGCGGTATGCTGCAGCTGGGCGGTCAACTTCCATCCCTTTTTCAAACTGATTTCAGATTTTTGCCCCATCTCGATCTCAGGGATCCGGGCCTGCATCGCATCTTAAAACTTATGGCGCCGGCTGTTTTTGGTCTTGCCGCCCTGCAGATAAACGTTTTCATCAATACCTATTTCGCCTCCTCACTGCAAGAGGGCAGCATCTCCTGGCTCAACTACGCGTTCCGTTTTTTCCAGTTCCCGGTAGGTGTTTTCGGAGTCGCCATCTCAGTGGCTGCCCTGCCCCTTTTGTCTCGGCAGGCTGCGACAAAAGATTTTACACGCCTGAAGGAAACATTTACCTCATCGCTCACCATGGCTTTTTCCCTGACCATCCCTGCCACCGTAGGATTGATCCTGCTTGCTGATCCCATCATCAGGATAATATTCGAGCACGGCAACTTCAGTGCGGTTGATACCTTCAAAACCGCTGATGCGCTCCGATTTTATGCCTTTGGACTCTTCGCCTATGCCTCGGTAAAAGTAATGGTGCCCGTTTTTTATGCCCTTAACGATACGCGTTATCCTGTTTTCGGCAGTTTCCTGGCAGTGGCAGTCAATATCCTCATTATTCTTGCAACCATAGCCCCCCTGCAGCACAAGGCCATGGCCCTGTCAATCTCTGGCGCCATGACAGCCAATTTTCTTTTTCTGGGCATCATACTGTACCATAAGCTTTCAGGGTTTTCCCTCTCTTACCTGGCAACAGGGATCGGGAAAGTTTTGGCGGCTACCATTTTAATGGGAATTTATCTATACATGGTGGGAGTTATTCTTCTTGGGTGGATGCAAAAAGGCTTTTTCTATGAATTCCTGGGGGTGATATTTCTGGTGGCATCCGGCTCCGTGGTATATGGCATCACGCTTTACCTGGTCAGACTTCGTGAATTCAAGATGCTTATGGATAAAATGTTCGGGAAGATTAAGTAGAAGGGTTCATCTCATCAAGGGGTCACGCCGAAGATTCTCGACTGACTCTTAGCTGCTGAAAGCTTATTATCATTTCTCCTGCATCAACATCAGCTGTGCCAATAAGGCCACAACAGCGGTGTCTGTCCGCAACACTCTTCGGCCCAGGCTTACAGGGGCAAAAGAAAATTCGATAAACTTCCTGATCTCGAAGTCAACCCATCCCCCCTCCGGACCTACTGCCAGAAGCATTCTGCCCTTCGCAGTACTCCCGAGTATCTGTTTCAGGTCAGTGCTGCTATCAGGATGCGCCACAAGCATTCTGTCATATTCTCCTGCAACTGTGGGAATGAAATCCTCAATAAAGGGTTTGAAACGTTCATGGATTGTTACCTCTGGCAATAGGGTATCTTTTGCCTGTTCCAGTCCCTGAACAAGATAAGGGCGATAATTTTCACCTTTCAGCAAACTGGCCCCAAAAAAACTTTTTTCCACCCTGTTGCCATTGATCAGGAATATTCTGCCAACTCCAAGTGAGGCTACCTGGGACAATACTTTTTTGAGCATGATGGGCCTTACCAGCCCCAAGATGAGATCTACCGAAGGGTGCTCAGGTGGATCACCAGTTGCAGAGAACCGCAGAACTACCTCTGTATTATTGTTCCCCATCCTCCGGATTGACACTATTTCTCCTCTGCCGAGAGGTCCGTTTATAATGCCTGCCCTCACGGTGTCCCCTGGCTTGCAGCCAAGGATCTTTATAATATGCTCACTACGCCTGTCTTGCAGACAAACTGTCCCGTCACTCTTGATTTCATTTGATGCAAAAAGAAGCAAGTTCATTGTAATTGTTTTTATTTACGGTTAAATAGAAAATACTTGTATCAATATGCTTCTGTTGCAGCAAACAGGATACGTCAGGTCCAAGTATGTACAGGAACAGCAAGCGCATTCCCCCAAGATAGCTGAAAGGTTAGCGAGCATATCTGGTATCATGTGAGCATCCTTACTTATGAGGTTTCTCCATAACTTGCTGCGAAGAGCTTTAATTGAGTATACTATTTAATGAGTCTTTTTTTTTACAATATATTTCAGGTCACATGCCTGATACTATTATCTCCGCTGCTTTTAGTCAAAGCAATCATTTCACCCAAGTATCGCGGCAGAATCCTTTTAAGGCTTGGTTTTGGCCTGGAGGAGGTCACGCAAAAACTTCCTGACGGCGGCAAAAGGATTTGGGTCCATGCCCTTTCTGTAGGTGAAGTTCTTTCAGCCCAGCCACTTGTAAGGGAATTACGCGCAGCCTATCCTGGCATTGGTCTCATTTTTTCCGCCTCGACTAAAACAGGCGAGGAATTATCCCGGGAAATCATGGCCAAGGAGGTTGACCTTTTTGTCCCGTTCCCTTTCGACCTCTATAATGTTGCCCGGAAATTTATTAACTGTATCGGAGCGGATCTCTTCATCTTAATTGAGACAGATTTCTGGCCCAACCTTCTGCACATCCTTGAGAAACAACGTTCCCCTGTAATCCTTGTAAACGGCCGCATTTCCCAAAACTCTTTTGCACGTTACAAGCGGTTACGTTTCATTTTTCTGCCCATGTTCAAAATTTTCAGATTCATCTCAATGCAGACTGCTGCAGATGCTGACAAGATGATCAGTCTCGGTGTTGATGCAGACAAGGTAAAAGCCCTTGGAAATTTAAAATATGATGCTGTACTTCCTGACACTGTCGGTTGGGAACAGGCACAGCGACCAACCTCTTTTTACCGGCAACAATTCGGTATATCACCGGAAAAGATTGTCTGGATTGCCGGCTCCACCCATCCCGGAGAAGAAGTGACAATACTCTCCGCTTATAAACGTCTTTCCCTGCTCTTCCCGGACCTGTTTCTCGTTGTGGCACCCCGCAGGGTTGAAAGGGGGCGTGAAATCAAGGAAATTGCTGACAGCCTTGGGCTTACGGTAAGGCAGAGAACCGCCCCGCTGCAAGACGAAGAATTTCCCGGAGCACCGTTACTTATCCTTGATACCATGGGCGAACTCTCACGCATGTATAGTTTCTGTGATATTGCTTTTATCGGTGGCAGCCTGGTCCCGGACGGAGGCCATAATCCGCTTGAACCTGCAGCCTTTGGCAAACCGATTCTTTTCGGGCCTTACATGAGTGACTTTACTGAAATTTCATCAGACTTGCTGGAAAAAAATGCTGCAATTGTCTGTCATGATGAAGATGATATTTTTGATATATTAAGACAACTGCTTGTCAATGGGCCGCTCAGGAAAGCAATGGGGGAAGAGGCCCAGGCCTTGGTCCTGCAGCACCGTGGTGTCACCAAGCGGCATCTTGAGATCATCCATTTCCTCATCGACGCAAAATAACAACCCTAACCTGAAAGAATCCACCCAAATCAATTTCTGTCCTGCTCCCTATAGTAAGACCGGTCTTGCGGGTTTCTTTTCATACCTTTTCCGCCCCGGTCGCGATGCACAGCCTTCAATTCTTGAAAACGTTCCGCTCCTATGGTTTCCCTTACCTCCATAAGCATCTCAAAACGTGCTTTGGATAACTTATTCCTGGCCTGCTCAAGGCTGTTGAAACGTTCCAGGATCTCCTGTTTATCTGCATCCTTGGTACCAAGAAGTAAATCCAATTCAAACCGCTGCTTTTCAATTTCATATTTGAGGTCAATCATGTTGCGGCGGCTTGCAGCATATTTTTCATCAATTGCTTTTTTCTCGCTATCCGTCAGCTCCAGCTCCTGCACTATCGATTTGTCATGCCACCATTTGCCATGCATCCTCTCCTGGGCCATAAGGGTTGAGGGCAGGAAGATGACGATAAACAGCAATCCGCTCCATACACTTTTTCTTAACATCGCTTTATCCCTCCTTAAATAATCAGTTCAGATTGAATATCATCCTTTATATCAGGCACAACAAAGTCCCAAAAATCCACCTCAAAACCGGTTCCATTATCCCCGGTAATATCATACAGGTCCTCGGTAAAACCGGTTCCATTATCCCCGGTTATATCATACAGATCCTCGGCAAAGCCGCTGTCATTAGCACCGGCTATGGCATACAGTTCTTCAGACAAAGGAACTTCCACGATCTCAGAGATTTCAAACATCAGGGATGCATCTTCCAGCAAACTTTCCTGGCTCTGCAGGGAGGCCAATTCGGTGGGCACCTTGGTTCCCATGCCCAGAAAATAAAAGAAAACAACTAAACCGGCCATGGCTGCAGTCCCGAAAATAGGAAGCCAGCCAACAGTATGACTGACCGTAGCCTGTTTTTCTTTTGGCAGTGTAACTGGTCGGGAAAATGGCGGTGCTGCCTGCCTGGCTTTCTGCCCAAAATCCTGCAGCTCATCATGGAACTGTCCAACCTTTCTTTGACAGACTGGACATTCTCTGAGATGCTCTTGCGCATCGCCGGCAAGTTCGTTCTGGTCAATAACTGCCCATAGGATCTGTTCGTCCTGCAGATGTTCATGATTCAGTACTTTCATTATAACGACTCCCTATACTCCTTAAAAAAATCGGCCTGCCCTCTCACTTTGTTTAATGCCCGGTAGAGATGTGTTTTAATTGTGCTCTCATTCTTGTCCAGAATGGCCGCAATTTCATTAATATTGCGGTGGTCCATAAATCGGAGAGTGAAAACCTGACGCTCCATGGCCGAAAGTTTATGCAGCATTGTCTTGACCTGTTTCCAAAATCTCTTTTTTTCTATTTTTTCGTTGTAGCTGTTGTTTATCTCCGTCCCGGTATCCATAAAGTCCTGTTCCTGTGCTGTGCGTCTCTGCAGTAATGCCAGATATTTTCTCCTCCTGAGAAAATCGTTGCACCTGTTAACAGCTATACTGTAAAGCCAGGCACGAAACCGTTGCGGATCTTGCAGGCTGTTCATCTTTCTGTACGCCTGTTCAAAAACATCCTGGGTCAGATCTTCAGCATCCATTTGTGAAAAAGTCCTGAAATAGGCCAATCGGTATATGTCTTCCTGAAATATGCCTACCAGTTCCTGAAAGCTTACCCTGTTCCCCTCCCTGGCTTTTTCAGCAAGGCTGGCTATTTTCAGGGACATATTTTTATTCTCATCTCTTTTCATCCTGCTGTAGCATCAACCATATATAAGGTGATTCCCGGGGATATAGTGCACCATCATCTTTTTTCCTGCTCATTGCTCTGCAATGAATAAAGATATCACGTTTTACACAGTAAATGTACAAGCAAGTCTTTTGGCATGGGTTCCCGCATATAATTTATAGTCGCTTTAAAAAAAATGAAGTCCTGTCTGCCTTGTAAAAAAGTTGTCCGCTGATAGACATTGTGCAAGTTATTAATTGATTTTGTCTGGCTCAGTTGATTACTTTGAATCCTTAAGCTCTTTATCCATGTTTGACGAACTTGCCCTTTTTACAATAGTAAGACGACTCATCTGATTAAAAAGTTTACATGCGGAACAGGCCTTATTGCTTTACAAGTTTATCCCCTTGCAGATAGTTTCTTGGCCTCGCAAAAAACTTTACAGACTGGTATTTTGTTCGTAACCAACTGAAATTATTAAGCCCTGTTGATTACTGCGAGACTTTTTACGAATCCTTCATAATTTGATGCCATGAATGGGAAAACAAATGCAAGACTGGAGCGCCTTTTCTTTTTTGGCCGATTTTTCTCGCCACTGTATGGCATGCTTATGGCTTGCCGCAGCAATTTCTACCGGCAGGGGATATTCCAGCAGTATAGACTTGAGGTCCCGGTAATCAGTGTCGGAAACCTTCTCATTGGAGGTACCGGAAAAACCCCCCTGGTACAGTACATTGCCAAACTCCTTCAGAAGCACAACAGAAAACCCGCAATCCTTAGCCGCGGGTACAAAGGATCTGCCACAAATGCGATTAATATTGTCTCAAACACCACGGAGATTTTGCTGGATGCAGCTGAAGCAGGTGATGAACCACGCCTTCTTGCCGAAAAATTGCCGGGAATACCGGTAATCACCGGCAAAAAGCGTTTCACTACAGGCCGTTTTGCCATAGATTCCCTGGGAGTTGACACGCTCATCCTTGATGACGGTTTTCAACATATGGCTTTAGAAAGGGATTTGGACCTGGTACTTTTTAACACACAGAAACTTTTAGGCAACGGCTGTGTATTGCCCGGCGGTGAACTAAGAGAACCTCTTTCAGCTTTGAAACGGGCCCATGCATTCATCATCAGTGGCCCCGATGAGCCGCGGGACAGGAATGCAGAAGAATTTATCAGTCTTCTTGGGAGGTTACATCCTGAGAAACCTATATTTACAGGTACCTATGAGCCTGAAAAAATGTTGACCAGGATATGCCATGGAAAAAATGACACCATCTCACATGGCGATGCCAGCAAAGTACCATTATACGGATTCTGTGCTATAGCAAGACCTGAATCATTTAGAAAAACCCTGGAAACAACAGGATTGAAGCTTACCGGATTCAAATCATTTGAAGATCACCATTTCTACACAGCCCGGAATATCGAATCTCTTCTTCATAATGCAGATCATTCAGGTGCCGAAGGACTGGTCACGACAGAAAAGGACCTGGTTAAACTGCACCACATATTTCCTATTGAATTCCCTCTCCTGGTCCTGCCTGTCAGATTACGTTTCGGTGAAGACTTTGACCGGTTTCTTACAAACCACATTGCATCAATATGAAACAGCATGGTGAGTGTATAAAAAAACACAACAATTTCCCGCGTTTTATGTTATTTTTGACACACTGAATCCAATTATCTAACAAGCAGCTGCAAAAGTGCAATCGCTCCATCGTTTTGATTTCCTTGCATTTCTCTCGACACTTTCACCTGTCACAACCACACAAATGCAAATGGTACGATTTTTGCAATATTCACATGCGACTCGCATATGATTATTGTGTAAACAAGAAAATTAATACGCTTGCATTTAGGAATATTTAAAATGAAAACATTTTCACAGATAAACCCCTACCAGAGCACCATAAGAAAAGCGGTACACAGCAGCGGTGTTGGCCTGCATTCCGGGAACAGAATAAACATAACCCTGCTCCCCGCCGGAGCAAATACCGGTATCCGTTTTATACGTAAGGATATTGGCACCAATCGCCCGGTTCCTGCCTTCATGAACCGAGTGGTTGACACCACCATGGCAACGACAATTTCTGAAGGTGAGGTATCCATTGCCACGACTGAACATCTTCTTGCAGCTATAAACGGTTTATCAATTGATAATATCATCATAGAAGTGGATGGTCCTGAGGTGCCCATTATGGATGGCAGCTCTGCCCCGTTTGTTGACCTCCTGCTCCAAGCCGGCATGCGGCAGCAGAAAAGTTATAGAAGGCTGGTAAAAATCACGCGGGAAATCTCGTTTCGTGACGGGGACAGGCATATCAGCATCTATCCTTATGATGGCTTCAAGGTTACTGCTGAGATCAATTTCAATCATAATACTATCAAACGCCAGGTGTATTCTGTAGTTGTTTCACCCCGGAAATTTGTTGCCGATATAAGCAGGGCAAGGACATTCGGCTTTCTTGAAGATGTCAAAAAACTTCAGAAAAACGGCTTGGCCCTTGGCGCTTCCCTCGATAATGCAGTCGGCATGGATCAATACGGCGTTTTAAACAAGGAAGGCTTACGTTATGACAACGAGTTCGTGCGGCATAAAATAGTTGATATCATCGGTGACATGACACTTCTCGGCTGCCCGGTCCTTGGTCATATCGTGGCATACAAGTCAGGTCACAGCCAGCACCTCAGACTGATGGAAACAATTGCTGCAACACCTGAGGCCTGGGAGTTTGTCGAGCTGAAGAAGGACGGCCAGTTGTCTGTACTGAACAAATTCGTTTCCAAAACGATGGAAGCAGGTAACCGTCTCCTCCCAATTCTGTCTCCTGCTTCTTATAAAAGGCCTGTTTAATTTTTGAGCAGCTAAGCACAAAACCCTTCTTAGAAATTTTTTACCCTCTGAAAGCCTGTTGGCGCTAATGCGTCCAACGGGCTTTTTTTATGTAATGCTGTTGTAAAAAATGCAGCAATAAGAATAAATAATTGTTATCAGTCCTTGTAATGACTTGAAAGTTTTCCAATGGAGATGAATTATGGCGTTGCGTGGCAGGTTGGGCTTTATAGGCGGGGGCAGAATGGGGGAGGCTCTGATTCAGGGACTTCTCAAATCCGGCATCATAGCCGCAGAACATATAGTGGTAACCGATCCTGTTGCCGCAAGAAGAGTGTATCTTGCTGATACATACAGGGTCCAAACCTATGACAGCAGTGAGGATTCACCTGTCTGGTCAAATTGCGCCACAGTCATTCTGGCAGTCAAACCGCAGATTATCAAGGATGTTCTGCAGGGGGCGAAGGACAGGATCAACGAATCACACCTGCTTATCTCTATTGCTGCCGGCATCCAGTCCTCTTTTATCGATGCGAACCTTACCGGCTGCAACTGCAGAATAATACGTGTCATGCCCAATACCCCGGCTTTTGTGCTGGAGGCTGCATCTGCCCTGAGCCAAGGCCCGCGAGCAACCCAGGAAGACATGGACACCGCTGTCACTATCTTCAACTCCATTGGCAAAAGTATCATTCTCGATGAGAAATATTTTGATGCTGTTACAGGCTTGAGCGGCAGCGGCCCTGCCTACGTCTTTACCTTTATAGAAGCCTTGATAGACGCAGGCCTGAAGGTCGGATTAAACAGGTCTGATGCTGAGCTTCTCGTACTGCAGACAGTATTGGGATCTGTCAAACTTGCCATGAATAGCAAACAGCATCCGGCCCAACTGCGGGCTATGGTGACCTCCCCCGGCGGTACGACCATCGCCGGGCTTCACGAACTGGAAGCAGCAGGGTTCAACGGTATCATCATGGATGCGGTTGAAGCCGCAACGGAAAGATCCAAAGAGCTTGGAAAATGAAAATTAAAAAGGCTGGCATCATCCTAAAAAAGGGTTTCAAAAAACCTCGCAAGATAGGCGATGAGATAATCAGTTGGCTAGCCGGCAAAGGGGTTGAAACTGTTGTTGACCAGGTAACAAAGGACCTCGACATCCTCATCATCCTGGGTGGTGACGGCACCCTGCTGCATATAGCTGACAAGGCCAGCAGGTTCGAGATACCTGTCATGGGCATCAACCTCGGCGGCCTGGGATTTCTTACAGCAGTATCTGCCAAGGAGCGCTTTGAAGCACTGGAATTACTCCTCCAGGGAAAAATGAGAGTGGAAAAGAGGATTCTCCTGAAAACCAGGCTGCTTGGTGGTCTTGCTGCTGATCCCGCGCCGGACAATTACCTGTATGCGCTCAATGACGTTGTAATCAGCAAGGGAGACATCGACCAGATAGTAAAACTTAGGACCTGGTGCGACCAGGAATTTATTACGACGTACAGAGCCGACGGCATTATCTTCTCAACCCCAACAGGCTCAACTGCTTACAACCTGTCCTCCGGCGGTCCAATTGTTCAACCGGGACTGGACTGTATTCTTGTCACCCCTATCTGTCCATTCATGCTTGAAAGCAGGCCGGTCCTGCTATCACCGGACGTAACTCTTGTCACCCAACTGGCAGGAAGGGCGCACAACGTCAAAGTTATCGTGGATGGGCGCTTTACTTGGAAAATGGTGGAAAATTCTCGGCTTGAAGTAAAGACGGCCAGCAAACCCTTGCATCTTGTCAGTATGCCCCAAAAAGGCTATTTCGAGATTCTGCGTAACAAGCTCAACTGGGGCGGAACAGGGAATAAGATACCGAAAATTCCGGACGGGATTTGAGAAACAGGAGTGAGGAATAAAACAATTTTGAACTTCTTTTCTGCCAAAATCTGTCACTCGTTTGTTCGTTTCGTTAATTAATAAGCTGCCAATTTCCAATTTCTAAGCTCTCAGGCTTTTGCAATCGCTTTTTTCTCCTGTCTGATCATTCATCATTCTTCATCTATTGCTTCTTCTGCAGATTATATTTCTTCATCTTATATTGCAGCAGGCTTTTAGTGATCCCAAGGCTTTCAGCTGCCCGTGCTTGAACAAAATTTGCATCCTCAAGGGCGCGTTTGACCATTTGCTCCTCTACGCCGTTCAATACCTCAGGCAGGGGCAGATTAGACGGTATGAATTTTTCAAAATCCCCATCCGGTGACCAGTTGGCTCCCTTTTTGCTGTCTGTGACATCAGGGTGCACATCTTCTGTCTTGATGACATTCCCGCTGCAGAGGATGGCTGCCCGTTCGATGGTATTTTCAAGCTCGCGCACATTGCCCTCCCAGGGAAGACCAACCAGGAAACGCAGGGCTTCACCGGAGATTCTCAAGTCCGGTTTGTTCAGCATCTTGGCAAATTTGCTGATAAAATGATCCGTAAGCATGGGAATATCATCCGCTCTTTCCCGCAGGGGCGGCAGGTGAATATGCAGAACATTCAAACGGTAATAAAGGTCTTCGCGAAAACGACCTTCATCCACTTCATCCTTCAGTTCCCTGTTGGTGGCGGTTATGATGCGGACATTTACATTTATGGGGTGTGTGCCCCCAACCCTCTCAAAACTCCGTTCCTGCAGGACCCGCAGTAGTTTTGCCTGCAAAGGAAGAGGGATATCACCAATTTCATCTAGAAACAGCGTCCCGGAATCTGCGAGTTCAAACCTGCCTTTGCGCATGGAAGTGGCCCCGGTAAAGGCACCTCTTTCATGACCGAACAATTCACTTTCAAGTAGGGTTTCCGGCAAGGCGGCACAATTGACAGAAATAAACGGCGACTTCTCCCTGGGACTGTTGATATGAATGGCCCTGGCCACTAATTCCTTTCCTGTTCCGCTTTCTCCGGTAATCAGGACCGAAGACGGCGTCGGTGCGACCTTTTCAATAATTCGATAGATTTCCTGCATCCTGGCATTTTTGCCGACAATACTGGCAAACCCATACCTGACCCTTGCCTCATCACGCAGCCGAAGATTTTCACGCAGCAGCGAATAATGCTCAATGGCCTTTCTGATGTTCAACAACAGTTCGTCATTGTTAAATGGCTTGACAAGATAATTATAGGCGCCAGCCTTCATGGCAACCACAGCTTTTTCCACCTCGCCGAAGGCTGTTATCATTATTACTGGAAGATCTTTATTGTACGATTTTACCGCCTCCAAAAGTTCTAACCCGTCCATGCCGGGCATGCGCATATCCGTTATAACAAGATCAAGATCGGTATCTGCCACAATCTTCAGCCCATCTTCCCCTCTCTGGGCGGTCATAACTTCAAACCCTTCCTCTTTGAGAAGCTCTGTGAGTACAACCAGGTAATTAGGTTCATCGTCCACTAACAAAATGGTATTCATGACTCTTTTATCCTCAATCCAAGAATCCTTACAATTCAGCTTTAATTGAACAAGGTGATACTAATACATATTTCTTATTTCCCTGGCATTGTTTTTTCATCGCCGTAACAATAGCATAGGGAATTCGGGTATTATGCAGCCATTCTCCTGTATTATGACCTGGGCGTTCCATACCGTGAAAATCGCTGCCTCCTGTTATAAGCAGGTCCATTTCATCTGCCATTTTCAAAAGAGCCTTTACTGCCTTTGGACTATGGGAGGGGTAATAGACCTCAACACCTTCAAGCCCCACCCTGCAAAGATCTTTAAGTAATGAAGGCAGTGAGCGCAATGTGGGATCAAGGCTGGATGGATGGGCTAAAACCGCTATTCCGCCTGCTTCACGTATCATGGCAATGGCATCAGAGGCAGAAAACCTGAATCTCTCTGCATACGCTGCTGCTCCCCTGCGCAGATAATACTTGAATGCCAGATCGATCGTTTTTGTCACCCTTTTATCGACCAGCAACCGGGCAATATGCGGACGGCCCGTCTGGCCATACTCTGAATATTTCTGCAATTCGCTGAGATCAACCATGATGCCCAGTTTTCTAAGATTTTCAATTATTCTGGCATTCCTGGATTCCCGCCCATCCTGGAGCAACTGCAGACGGCTGTTGAATTTTTTATCCAGATGATTGAAACGGTATCCAAGTATATGCATTGAAGTTTCATCATGCCATGAGCTTATTTCTATGCCGCTGATTACTTCAATTCCCGTCTCATTTCCCCTTTGCATGGCCTCGTCAGTACCGGCAGCCGTATCATGATCTGTTATGGCAATGGCTGTTAGACCTTGTGATTTTGCAAGATCTACGACTTCCGCCGGCCTGAGCACACCGTCTGAAAAGGTTGAATGAATATGCAGGTCAATTGCTGATGCTAAAGACATGGTTTAGTATATCCAACTTCTGTCGAAAATACATCATAAAGGTTAGAATTTCCCTGATTCAGGCGCAATAATTGCATAACAGGCATGAATAGAATATGGCAATAATTGCCAGGATGTAGTAGCAGCTAATTTTTACTAGAACAAATAAATAACATATGAAATCTACCTAATGGCTAGACCCTACGATCTGATAAATTACAACTCGAAAAGCGGAACTTATACAGAGATATTAAAAACTTTGTCATTGGTGGTTCCTGATTTCGATACTTCGTATCTCAAAAATGTCTATAGTGACATTATTTGTCTTTTTAACGGTGATTATCCGGGCTATCGTGCCAGCAACACGAAGTATCATAACCTGGAACACACCTGCAGTGTCACCCTTGCAACCGCAAGGCTTATTCATGGTCTCCATGTCCAGGGCAAAAGATTTTCTTCCCCGGTAATTCTCCTTGGCCTTGTCGGCGCCCTTTTCCATGACACTGGCCTGATCCAGAGAGAAGAAGAACGGGGAGGCACCGGAGCCCAATATACCATCGGCCACGAAGAGCGTTCCGTCGAGCTCATGGGGAAATACCTGACCTCTGGAGGTTTCTCAGCAGAAGATATAAATGATTGTGGCAATATTATCCTCAGCACAAACCTGAATTTGACCTTGGGCGAGATATCCTTCAGATCCGATGAAACAAGGTCAATGGGCAGGGTTGTCGGGTCAGCTGATCTGATTGCCCAGATGGCAGACAGGAACTACCTGGAAAAACTCCCCCTCCTCTTCCTTGAATTCAAAGAAGCCAGGATGTCCGGTTTTGTGACCCCACTTGAGCTTTTTAAGAATACGGGGGAGTTCTATCATTCGGTGGTAAGAACACGGCTGACAAAAGAAATGGGCAACGTATCGTCCGCTGCCCTGTTTCATTTTAAGGAACGCTGGGGTATTGATCGTGACCTGTATGCCGAAGCAATCACGAACAATATCAAATATATGACGAGGATCTACGATGACTGCGCTGAAAGTTTTGATTGTGTTTTGAAAAAGATTCGCCGCAAAATCTGACCGGTGTTAAGCTGCAAAAAAAATCTTACTACTCCCTCACCCCAGGGTTCTTAGGGCTGCTTGGCCCGCAGTAAGAGCCCCTAGCCACTTAAGTCGCTGCTGCTAACTTTTTCTCTGCGCCGCATCTTCTTCCATGACCCAGACAATCTGCGACTTATTGATGATAACCGCAGCATCCTTTCTGTCACCCAAGGAGGCATTGTACATGATGAGAAACCTGTTCTGCCCCTTGATAAGAAGATCGCTTACCCTGTCCATGGGTATCGACTCACTGTTCAGGTTGATATTCCCGCGAATTAAGGAACCGTCTATGGTCTTAACCACTACCTGCCTGTTTTCCTTGCTGAAATAGGTATTAAAACCGTCGAACTCACTGGAATCATCTTCATATTCCATCTCATTCACTTGTCTCTCCTCCCCGGCTGCTGACTCTTGCAAAAAGCCTCTCCCGCCAATGCCTTCAACTATTGCTCATTTTTAATACTGCTTACTTGTACTGAATTATGCCCCTCTACCGAGACAAGTTCTGCCACAAAACTGCCGACTATTGCCTTGCTTTTCATCTGCACCAGCAACCTGCGCTCATCATCAGTGACCCAAAGTTTAATTTTTGCATCCTGCTTCTTTGAAAAGACACCTTCCACGTTCTGCAGGTCAGGCTCAAGCATCAGAGTCTCAAATGTACCTGCCGGTACCCTTACTGTTTCCTTGCCTGTTACGCGCAGGATGCCCATCATATTTTTTTCACCGTCCGTCACCGGGTGTTCAAATTCATCACCTTTCTTAAAATCAAGCAACCGTGAATAATAATAAGCGGACAACGGATCAAGGGTTCCTGGCAGCAGGCTTATAACCTTTGGTTCAGTATCAAAATTGACATATGTCGATTGATTGTTTTCCCAGTCAAAGTCAACCCGGATGTATCTCCTGGTCTTCCCTTCCTTCTGGTCCTTTTTGTAATATAGTGAGTGGGTCATGTCAGAATCAACATAAGAATCGATACGGTCCCTGACTTTGAAGAAAATATCAATAAATGAGTTTGATTGGGCTGTCATAACAAAATGATACGCCTCCACCCCCCTTTTTTCATCCATTTCATGTACTTCAAGGGTAGCCGCTCCTGCAGGAATCGCTCCATATTTCAGGACAAAATTCATCTTTTCACCCGGCTGGAAGGGATGATGTCCTTCAGCTGCAGCAGGACGAACGAAGACAGTTATACTTATAAGACATAAACATAGAAATATGGTGCTCAATAAACGGTGCATAATTCTTTCTGGCTCAATTCTGTAAAATTCAGCAACTGCAGGTCACATGTCCATTGATATTCCTGATAAAGCCATTTCCCTGCAAGACTCCTTCCAGAACGCTCCAGACCAGCAAAGAGGATAGCTCTGAAAGAAATTCTTCTACCAGTAATGTTTAATGTTACTGTTATATGGCTTTACCAGTTATCTCAACAAATAAAAATCTTTTTTCACCAACTCGACTGGAGATGGTATTATTTGTTATGATTTTTTTATATATATAATACTTTTTTATTATTTGTGGCAGTCCCTGATATGAAATATTTTTCAAGGGCAAAGGCAGTTAAGCTTTGTGATACGTCAATGGAAAACAAAAACAACATGTGTAAGGTACAGGTCCATTATCCGTGCCAGTGGCTTTACAAGGTCATTGGTTTCGATCAGGCAAGGTTGCAGCAGGCCCTGTTGGAAATAGTCACTGATGACTCCTGCAATATTTCATATTCAAAGGGCAGCCGTTCAGGGAAATACCATTGCCTCAACCTCGAGGTAACTGTCCAGAACGAAGAGCAACGCAATGCCATCTACCTGGCCCTCAAGGAGCACCCTGAGGTAAAGATCGTTTTGTAGTACCTGCAGTTCGTAAAACTGCCCCAGCCTGGGGCTATAATGTCACCCTCACCAGCCCGCGCACGGAATTGCCGATATATAAAGCTTCTGCATGCTCGATATCCTTTATGGTGAATGGTTTCTCCACCACGAGTTCAGGATATTGTTGCAGCAGGTATTTCCTGAACACTCCGGGCAGCAAGCCGCAGGAAAGCGGCGGTGTTATAAGCCTGCCGTCTTGTTGCAGAAAAATATTGTTGTAGCTGCCCTCGGTTACCTCGCCTTTCTCGTTGGAAAAAAGGACTTCGTGATACCCGTTATTATCAACAACCCGGGAGCGTTCATCATCATATAAATCACGCCTGGTGGATTTGTGATAGAGAAATACGGAGTTGGAGTCTGTGTTCCTCCTGGAAAAAATCACCCTTGGCAGATCCTTGCGCGTTTTCTGCTGCATTATTACTGCAGGTTCAGCACCAGGCGAAAATTTTTCATCTAATTCAGATGAAGTTATCTCTAACTCCCCTGCTTTTGAAAGAGTAAGCCTTACCCGTTGGCTTTTCACAGGGATTTCTCTAGTAAAATTCTCTGCCAATCCCTGGAGCGCTGCCTTGAGTTTTTCAAGATCCAAAGGATAGGAAAAATAACCTGCCGATTCAGCAAGCCTTTCAAGGTGCAGATCGAGCAGCCAGTAACCCGATTCTGGATGCCAGAGCATAGTTTCAATAAGTTTGAATTCCGGCGCCGGCAAGGTGAGAAAACGCCCCTTCAGCTTGCATTCCTCCCATTCTCCAATCGGGTCAGAATCCCAGACAATGCCGGATCCGATGCCCATCTCGCCTTTATTGCCCTGCAGAACAACGGTACGGATCGGAACGTTGAAAACCGCATCACCATCCGGAGAGATAAAGCCTATGGCTCCTGTATAGACTCCACGGTCTTCGGCCTCCAGCTCCCTGATAATTTCCATGGTCCGAATCTTAGGCGCCCCGGTGACAGAACCGCAGGGGAACAGGGCTTTGAACATTTCCTCCAGGGAAACAGGAAGATTCACTACCCCACTGATGCTTGAAGTCATCTGGTGCAGGGTCTCATAGGTTTCAACATCAAAAAGAGACTGCACGCTCACACCCCCCATACGGCTGAGGCGTCCCAGATCGTTGCGCAGCAGGTCAACGATCATCACATTCTCACTGCGGTTTTTGATATCATGGTGGAGGAAATCTGCAAATTCCCTGTCCTCGGAGAGGGTTCTCCCGCGAAGCATAGTGCCTTTCATTGGCCGGACTTTGATTTGATTTCCCTTTTTTCTGAAAAAGAGTTCGGGCGAGAAAGTAAGTATTGTCATCTCTTTGTTTTTTATCAGGCCACTGTAGGAGACACTTTGATTCCGGCGCAGGCTGCAATAAAATTCAGACACAGAGCCTGAAAAATCAAACAGAATTTTCAGGGTGTAATTCACCTGATATGTGTCCCCGGCTTCTATATAAGATTTGATCCGGTGAATTGCTTCAAGGTACTTATCCCTTTCCAGATTCAAACGCAGATTATCAATGCTAAAGCCTGCCCCGGACCCAGGTCCCTCACCAGATGGCAGCAAATCTGCCCCAGTCAAGGATTCAGCCTGGTGGTCATATATCTGGGGTTTGTCGAATACGCTTAAATCAGCAAGGGGAAGCAGAGCATCTGAGGGGCACGAAGGCACCCGCGGCCTGAAGGACTTGGCCAGAATAGGTTCAAGCATATAACCTAATTCATAGGTTATATACCCGGCCAGAAAAAATCCCTGATCCAGTTTCTCCTTGGCCTTATTGAAGAAAATGTCCGGATCATCTGCCGGATTGCAAACCAACCTTTGTACCGGATCCTGAAAAAGATACGATAAATGGTTTTCCTGAGTCAGCCGTGTTGACTCCAGAAAAACAAACGATTCTTTGCCGGAAAGTCCGGAAATCAATGACTGCAGTTCTTTTTCTGAAAAGGGTTTTGCGGTGTTCATTTGCTATTATTAATTGGGTGCGGGGCCAGAAATATGAATTGTATTTTCTGGCCTTGAGATGCTACCCACTCAATCATTAAAATTCAACAGCTAAAACGTGCAATACTAATTGTCACTGATTTCAGCAATAGGCGGAGGGGACAAAGAAAGCAATTTCCCCTAGATTTAAAAATGGTATGGTAAAAGCCTAACTGTTACATAACTGCTTTTTCAGGTATGGTATCGCACAAACAAATTAAAAAATTTAAAAAACCAGCAGAAATTTATTGGCATTTCATTTTATTTTCGGTTTATACTTTCAATTTCCTTTTTTCATAAAACTTATTTTCAGACAATGGAACACTCGAGAACTGCCATAAATAACATTAATAATAAGCAGAAAATTTCATCACACAATTAAAAGAAGGAGTATCACATGTCTCGGAAAATGGTAACCATTGACGGCAATCAGGCCTGTACCCATGTAGCCTATGCCACCAGCGAAATCATTACAATCTATCCAATAACCCCTTCATCCCCGATGGCTGCTGAAGCTGATGCGAAAGCAACTGCCGGCCAGAAAAACATTTGGGGCACAATACCTGCTGTAACCCAGATGCAGTCTGAAGGAGGCGTTGCAGGCTCTCTGCACGGGTCCCTGACAACTGGCGCCTTGTGCACAACCTTTACTGCATCGCAGGGGCTATTTTTAATGATGCCCAATATGTACAAGCTGGCCGGTGAATTGACTCCGACAGTCTTCCACATTACGGCTCGCTCCGTTGCCTGCCAGGGACTTTCCATCTTCGGTGATCATGGTGATGTCATGGCCGTGCGCCAGACCGGTTGGGGCATGCTCTGTTCGCAGAACGTGCAGGAATGCCAGGACCTGGCATTGATCGCTACCCAGGCTTCCCTGAAATCCAGGGTTCCCTTCATGCATTTCTTCGACGGGTTCCGGACTTCCCACGAGATCCAGAAAGTTGAGCAGCTCTCCTATGAGGACATGCAGGCAATGATCGATGAGGATCTTGTCAGCGCTCACCGACAGCGGGGCTTGTCCCCGGACCGGCCAATGATGCGCGGTACGGCCCAGAACCCCGATGTTTACTTTACCGGCCGTGAAACAGTCAATAAATACTACGCAGCAATTCCGGGCATTATCCAGGAAACCATGGATAAATTCGCTGCACTGACAGGCCGCCAGTACCACCTTTTTGATTACTACGGAGACCCGGAAGCAGAGGATATCGTTGTCATGATGGGCTCCGGGGCTGAAACCGTTGCTGCAACTGCCGAGCACCTCATCTCCCAGGGCAGGAAAGTCGGCCTGGTTGTTGTCCGCCTTTACCGTCCCTTTGATTTAAAAGCCATGGTTAATGCCATGCCTGCGACGGTTCAGCGGATCACCGTGCTTGACCGCACCAAGGAACCCGGCTGCGCAGGTGAACCGCTCTACCTTGATGTAAGGGCCGCGGTGGGTGAGGCGGTAGAATCCTCAATCGTCAATCTGCAGCCCATGATCCTCTCCGGCCGCTACGGTCTTGGTTCAGCTGAATTCACCCCGGCCATGGTAAAAGCCGTTTATGACAACATGGCTTCCTGGGCCCCGAAAAATCACTTCTGTGTCGGACCTGATGATGATGTAGCCTTTACCAGTCTCGATTATGACAAATCCTTCAATATTGAGGGTGACGATGTCTACCGGGCCATGTTCTTCGGCCTGGGTGCAGACGGCACCGTGGGTGCCAACAAGAATACAATCAAGATCATCGGTACCGAGACAGATAACAGTGCCCAGGGCTATTTTGTCTATGATTCCAAGAAGTCCGGTTCCATCACCACCAGCCATCTCCGTTTCGGCAAAAACCAGGTGGTGGCACCCTACCTCATCAACAAGGCCAACTTTGTTGCCTGCCATAATTTCACCTTCCTTGATAAGTATGACATGCTGTCAAACTTGGAAGAGGGGGGCACCTTCCTGTTGACTACCACGTTCAAGAAAAACCAGGTCTGGAAGGAACTGCCGGCCGAGGTGCAGAAACAGCTAATCGATAAAAAAGCCAAGTTCTATATTATTGATGCCATCAGGCTTGCCGAGGCCATCGGTCTTGGCGCCCGTATCAACATGATCATGCAGACCGCCTTCTTCCTGATCTCAGGCATTCTCACCCAGAAGGAAGCAATCAAGGCAATTAAGGACGCAATAAAGAAAACCTACGGCAAGAAAGGCGACAAGGTTGTCAATATGAACTATGCAGCGGTTGACACGGCAGTAAAAAATATTGTCGAGGTCAAGATTCCCAAAGCTGTCAGTGGTCATGAGAAGCCCGCCACCGTCCCTGCAGACGCCCCTGACTTTGTCAAGAATGTCACTGCCAAGATGATCCAGGGCAAGGGCGACGAGATCAAAGTCTCCCAGATGCCTGCAGACGGGACCTGGCCGACCGGCACCACCCAGTATGAAAAAAGAAACATCGCGGTACATGTGCCGGTCTGGAAGCCGGAAAACTGCATCCAGTGCGGCCGCTGCTCCCTCGTCTGCCCCCATGCCGCAATCCGCATGAAGATAGTAAAGCCGGCAGACCTGAAAAAAGCTCCCAAAAGCTTCAAAACAGCAAGCGCGGTCGGTAAGCAGTTCAAGGGCCGCAAGGCAATTGTTCAGGTATTTACCGAAGACTGCTGCGGTTGCACACTCTGCGTCTATGAATGCCCCGCAAAAGAGAAAGCTCTGGAGATGACTGATAATAACGACAAGATCCGGATGCAGGAATCTGCAAATGTTAAATACTTCCTGGAGCTTCCCGAAGTACCAAACAGCGACATTGATCCTGCAACCATAAAAGGCAGCCAGCTTCTGAAGCCGCTCTTCGAGTTCTCCGGCGCCTGTGCCGGTTGCGGGGAAACCCCATATATCAAGCTTGCCACGCAGATGTTCGGCGACAGGATGATGATCGCCAATGCCACCGGATGTTCTTCCATATACGGAGGCAACCTGCCCACCACGCCTTATGCCAAAAGAGCGGACGGCCGCGGGCCGGTATGGTCCAACTCGCTCTTTGAGGATAACGCTGAATTCGGTCTGGGCATGCGCAATACCGTGAACAAACTCGGCTTGCAGGCAATGGAGCTCCTAGAAGCAGCAACTGCAGAAAAAATCATCACAAAAAAAATGGCAGCCGAACTCACCAATGCATCCCAGGCAACCCAGGATGAGATTGAGGCCCAGCGGGAAAGAGTTGCAACTCTTAAGGAAATACTGGCAGGGAGCGCTTCTCTTGTGGCAAAACGCTTAACACATGTTGCCGATTACCTGGTGAAAAAATCTGTCTGGATCATTGGTGGTGATGGCTGGGCCTATGACATCGGATACGGTGGCCTGGACCATGTCCTTGCTTCCGGCGAAAATGTCAATGTCCTCATCCTGGATACAGAAGTTTACTCCAACACCGGCGGGCAGATGTCCAAATCCACACCGAGAAGTGCTACCGCACAGTTTGCTGCCGGTGGCAAGAAGATGCCCAAGAAGGACATCGGCATGATCTTCTCGACTTACGGCAATGTCTATGTTGCCAAGGTGGCGATTGGCGCCAACCCGACCCAGGCAGTCAAGGCTTTTGCCGAGGCCGAGGCTTACAATGGCCCTTCACTGATCATTGCTTATGCCCACTGCATCAACCATGGTCTGAACCTGGCCAAGGGTCTTGACCAGCAGAAAAAAGCCGTCGCCTGTGGTCACTGGCCCCTGTACCGTTACAACCCGGCCCTTGAGGATGAAGGTAAAAATCCGCTGCACATCGACTCAAAGGCACCATCCATGCCATTTGTTGATTACGCCCTGAATGAAAACCGCTACCGGATGCTGAAGATGATGAACCCGACCCATGCGGATGAGCTTATGGCGATGGCTCAGAAGGATGTTGAAAGAGCCTGGAAATTTCTTGAGGGGCGCGCCAAGGCTCTTGAGCCGGAAAAATAATTGCCCTCACAACATAATAAAAAAAGGCGGCAGGAATTCCTGCCGCCTTTTTTTGCACCTAATACCTTGTGTCAGTTTGATTGGGATGCCTTGGCCTTATCCCAGTCCTGCTTGATCTTCTTATAATCGTGCTCGGCACGCTCCTCCATTGTTTTACCCTTATCCTCCTGGTCTCTCTTGATGGCTTCAACCTTTGCCTTCAAAACTTCCGGCTTGACCTGGACATCATTTGTGCCGAATAGCATGGAAGCCAGGACCTTGTATGAGAACAGGAGCAGCTCGACTTCGTCATCCCTGATGCTGGCAAGGGTCTCCTGATCAACATCATAGGTTTGCAAAAAGGAACTTTCAAAGACAAAAGAGCGGAACTGGTCCAGGTCGGTTGAGGCCATGAAGAACATTCTCTTGGCTTGCTCGCTCAAGGTAGCCTGGTACCCGAATGATTTTCTCCGCATGACAAGCTCCATCCAGCCCTTGTTCATCTTGTCGCGCAGGTCTACGCCCTGGTCTTCACGCCATTCCTTGATGGTCCAGGTTTTGTCTTCTTCAAACCCTCTGCAATGGGGCTCTTTGACGACAAAATAAAACTCTTCTGAACTCTGGCCCTCCTGGGCGCCCTCATGAAAATTGGCCATACCGACCGGATAATAGCGGCAGGCGGTTGGTCGGTCAGAATAGATACGGCACCCTTCGGTCTTGGATTTAATAAAGGGGCAACGTCCCTCTTCTGTCAGCTTAATCATGACGCCGGGGAAATCAGTCTTTTCAAGGTAGGTGGGTTCAGTATAAGTATGCAGAAAATCTGCTGCCTCCATATCCAAACGCTTACGGATCTTCAGGATATCATAGGGGGTCAATATTATCTTTATATTGCCGCAGCATTCTGTGAAACAGGGCACACCCGGATGACAGCGGAACCGGATCTTGCTGTCCAGGGTATATTTTGCAGGGAGGATATTGCTCGGATTCTTGTCCTTGCCGAACAGATTTTTTTCTTTATGAAATAGTGTCTTCTCTTTGCTGAATAAAATCTTTTCGCTCATCATTCTTACCTTGCTTTTTTGATAGTTTCTGTTGACCCCAAAAATGCAATCTCACTTATTCAGTGGATTTGTCTGCTTAATTTAAGGTTGTGGTCCGGAAGATATTGAATACATCTTCAGCTTAACCTTTCACCCTAATCATCAACCACCTGACTTGTCAAATTCATTATCTACATTATCCCGGGAAAATTCTTTTCCCATGCCGCTTGCCATATGTGAAGGGACTACTTATTTTATTTGAGAATGAGTCCCATTGGTAATGCATTCTTATTAGGCAGCTTGAAATTGTAGGTTCTGATTGTAAGGAGAATTAAGCATTGAACTTTCTGCCAAACACTGTAGACATTTCAAAAGTACAGACACTGCTCTATCATTTCCCGGACGGTGAGGTACTGCGCCTTGAAATAAAAGATATAGACCAGCTTGCCACCCTGGAGTTTGAAATTGGAAGATTTTGCGATACATCAGCGATAAATGGTATATTACATTTTTATCCACGGGGAAACTCCTGAATTAATCACTTTTCCACATCTTCCACACCTGATTGGTTTTTCTGAAAAACCGATCAGGTGTTCTTTCAACCGCGAACAGTCTTGACGCCTGGAATATATTTCAGGCGATTGTTGTCTTGTGTTTAACCTGCTTACGCTGTTATGTTTTTATAATGCCATTTCCCACAATAGACATCTCTGTAGATGGTCATGTCCATACAAACCTGTGCAACCATGCGCGGGGTGAAATGGAGGAGTATGTACTCTCTGCTGTCAAGAAGGGTCTGCGCAAACTCATTTTCCTTGAACATCTTGAAGTGGGAATTAATTACTTTGAATCCACCTGGCTGACTGAAGATGATTTTGATTTTTATCATAAGGAGGGCAAACGTCTGCAGCAGAAATACAAGGATAGGATTGAAATCGGGCTGGGAGTGGAAGTAGGGTACAACCCTCGCTATCTGGAAGCTATTCAGCAGAAACTCGCACGGCATAAATGGGAAAGGATCGGCATTTCCTACCACTTTTTGGAGACCGATTCCGGCCACCTCAATATGGTCAGCAGCAAACAGATTAACATAGACAGGCTTGATCAGTTCGGCGCTGATGAGGTGATAAGCAGTTACTATAAACAACTGCGGGAAGCTGTCGAGAATCTTCCCGGACAGGTTCTATGTCATATTGACGCAGTCCTCCGCCACCATCCTCAGGTTATATTTACCCCTGATCATAATAGACTAATTGATAAGCTTCTTGACGCTGTGGCCAGTAAAAAAATGGCTCTCGAAGTCAACACTTCAGGCTACAAGACAAAGGAGCAGCCTTACCCCTCGCTGGCTATCCTTAAAAAGGCTGTTGCGCGGAACATTTCGCTGGTGGCCGGCTCGGATGCACATCGGCCTGAGGATGTTGGCAGATATTTTAACAGACTTCCGGATCTGATGAAAAAATTAGGGTAAAGGACATGCTGATTTCCTGTCACCCTTCTTTATGAAAAAGTTCAGCTGCATTTCCCGGTTTACAGTTAAAATTAAAAAATACTTCATACGGCATATGTGTGCCTGGTTTCAAGCCTTCCACCTTGCACCGTGCTCCTTTTTACTACGAATTCCCCAGCATGGCATCTTTAAGTTCCACCTCTGCAGGCTTGGGTCCCAGCCAGATTTTCAGGAGTGCCTGGTAGAAATCCTCGCCCGGAACAGTGCCTTTTATGATGTCATTGATCCATACCCGGGTTCCTTCATTCGGCATATAGTCCAGCTGGATCACATCCCCTTTGCGGACTACGGTAAAAAGCGAGTTGAACAGGTTGATGCGCTCCTGCAGCTTTTTTAGTTCCTCTATACTATTATTGTCGTTAAAACCCTTATTCCAGCCCTCCGCAAGCCTTTCAGCGCTTACCTCCTTATAGAGAAAGTTCATGGTAATACGTTTAGCCTCTCGATCCGCCAGTATTTCACTGACATTCGTCCGCTTTGCTGTAAGATACAGGGCGCCTACATATATCTTTATAAAAAGTTTTTTACGGATTCCTGCACCGTTAAGCACCAGTGCCGTATTATTAAAGGTGACTGATTCAGGCACAGGAATGCCGGCTATTTCACGTGCAGTAACTGTCTGCACAGCAACCATTAAAACAAGGAACAGGCAGATTCCAAGGGTTTTCGCTGCAATTTTTACATCAAATGCTCTTTTCATATTTTACCCCCAACCTTTGCGCGGTTACTATCTCATAGTAATCATTTCCCTCAAGGTCGTTGATGACAACCGCAGGAAAATTCATCACCTCAAAGCGAAATAATGCTTCAGGACCGGCATCCTCAAATGCCACCAGATCGCTCTTAATTATTGATTTAGACAGGAGTGCACCAGCGCCCCCAACCGTTGCAAAATAAACAGCACCATGCTTTTTCATGGCCTTCCTGACCGGCATGGATCGTGAACCCTTACCAAGGGTTCCCTTTAATCCCAGTTCCAAAAGTCTCGGGGTATAGGGGTCCATCCTGTAACTGGTAGTTGGTCCTGCTGCACCAATAACCCGGCCCTCTTTTGCCGGGCTGGGCCCGACATAGTAAAGCAGCTGCCCCTGCAAATCAATCGGCAGCTCCCGGCCTTCGTCCAGCAGGGCGACAAGCCTCCTGTGCGTTTGATCCCGGCCGGTGTAAAGACTTCCCGACAAGCTCACCAGGTCACCGGCCTTTAGGGTTTGCAGAACATTCTCAGCAAACGGAATTACAATGGGCCGTAAATTCTCAAAAAATCCCTTGTCAGTTTTGGGTCTTTGCATTGTTCATCCATACATGAAAAATTATTATTAGAGTTCAATCTCTTTGTGCCTGTGAGCATGACACTGGATGTTAACCGCCACCGGCAGACTGGCAATATGGGTGGGATATGTTTCCATATGGACGGCCAGTGCGGTGTTTACTCCACCCCAACCCATAACACCCTGTCCCTCCTGGTTGATTCTCTGCAGAATCCTCCGTTCAATCTCAGCAACCTTTGGATCGGGATTGGGATCACCCAATGGCCGCATGAGTGACTTTTTGGCCAACAGGGCTGCCTTTTCAAAGGTGCCCCCCAAACCGACGCCCACCACTACGGGTGGGCATGGATTGGAGCCGGCATCTTTTACTTTCTGCACCACGTAATCCTCCACTCCAGGTATACCCGCAGACGGGGGCAGCATAACCAGGCCGCTCATGTTTTCACTGCCACAGCCTTTCGGTAGAAAACCGATGCGCAATTTATGGCCTGGAACCATTTCCAGGTGAATGACAGCCGGAACATTGGTTCCTGTATTTTTCCTGGTCACCGGATCACACACAGATTTCCGCAAATAGCCGTCCGCATAACCGGCACGAATGCCTTCCTGGATGGCCTCTTCAAGATTCCCTTCAACAAACACTTCCTGGCCGATAGTAATAAAAACTACACCGATCCCGGTGTCCTGGCAGACAGGGATCTGTTCACGGCTGGCTATGTTGGCATTTGTCACAAGCATTTCCAGTCCGTTTTTTGCCAGGGGAGACTCCTCCCGGTCCCTTGCAGCCAGCAATTTATCCAGAATGTCCGGCTCAAGATCGCATGAAGCGGTCATGGCCAGCTTTCTGACTGCCGCTGTAATTTCTGAACTCTGCAGTTTTCTCATAGCCCTGTTCTTTTTCCTGAATGCTTTACGAATGATCCTGGTTAGTCATCAAGCAGGTTCTGGACATCAAGCTCCATGTTGAAACTGTATTCCTCTGCCGGGAACGTCCCGTTTTTGACTTCTTCGTGATAGGCAGCAACAGCTTCCTTGATCTGTGGTGCCAGATTAACATACTGTTTAACAAAGGAGGGGATGAATTTTTCGAACAGGCCCACCATGTCATGGGTCACCAGCACCTGGCCGTCACAATTCTTTCCGGCACCAATACCGATTGTCGGAATGGAAACCGATTTTGTTATTGCCTCTGAGAGCTGCGCCGGTATGCATTCCAGGACAATTGCAAAGGCGCCTGCGGCCTCAAGATCTCTTGCTGACTGCAGCAGCCGCCGCGCAGAATCTGCATCCCTGCCCTGTATTTTGAAGCCTCCCAGCTGTGAAGCTGTCTGCGGTGTTAAACCGATATGTCCCACAAGGGGAATACCAGCCCTGACAATGGCTGTGACTGTATCACAGACCTCAGTGCCACCTTCAAGCTTTACCGCATCACATCCTGCTTCTTTCAAAAATCGCCCTGCGTTGTTTATTGCCTCACTTTCTAAGACCTGGTAGGACATAAACGGCATATCCCCAACCAGAACAGCGCGCTTGACTCCTTTGCCGGCAGCGCGGCAATGGTGCAGCATCTCCTCCATGGTCACCGGTATGGTTGAATTATAGCCGAGAAGGACCATACCAAGAGAATCACCGACAAGGACCATGTCAATTCCGGCCGCATCGATCAAGCCCGCGAAACCTGCATCATAGGCGGTGAGCATGGAAATTCTCTCACCTCTTTTTTTCATCGAAATGATATCCTGAATTGTCAATTTCTTTATCATGACGACTCCATGAATAACCCGATTTCTTTACAATTTTCTCTAAAAGACGATTGCTGACCCTTGTCAGCTGTTTCCTCCACTCTACTCTTTCCTCGCTCCTTGTCCTTAAATCTTTTCACCCTCCTCCTCAGTTCAAAAAAGGCTTGGGGGTTCTTCTTTCTTATTAAATGGACGTCCGAAATGCTCATAAGTCAATACTGTGGCCATCCTTCCCCGCGGCGTCCGGATGAGGAAACCTGACTGGATCAGAAACGGTTCGTATACATCCTCAAGGGTACTTTTTTCCTCACTCACTGCTGTGGCCAATGTTTCAATGCCTATCGGGCCGCCGTCAAACTTGTCAATTATTGTAAGCAGAATGCGCCGGTCCATCTCATCAAGCCCTTTTTTGTCAACGGCGAGCATCTCCAGGGCATTATCGGCCACTGCAGCCGTAATAACAGAATGCCCGCCCACCTCGGCAAAATCCCTGACCCTGCGCAGCAGGCGATTAGCTATTCGCGGTGTTCCCCGTGACCTTCTGCCCAATTCCCTGGCCCCGGCATTATCCACCTTGAGTCCCAGGATCTTTGCCGAACGCTTGACGATCTGCACCAGTTCGTCCGTAGTGTAAAAATCAAGCCGCAGCATAACTCCGAACCTGTCCCGTAAAGGCGGCGTCAGAAGGCCTGTACGGGTGGTAGCCCCCACAAGGGTGAACCGGGGCAGATCCATCTTAACGGACCGGGCTCCGGGCCCCTGGCCAATCACCAGATCCAGCTGGAAATCCTCCATGGCAGGATACAGAATTTCTTCAACCACATGATTTAATCGATGGATCTCATCAATAAATAAGACATCCCCCGGTTCCAGGCTGGTCAGGATTGCAGCCAGATCGCCCTGCCTTTCAATGACAGGCCCGGAAGTCACTTTGATATTTGAGCCCATTTCATGGGCAATAATGTAGGCCAGGGTTGTCTTGCCCAATCCCGGTAAGCCATGAAAAAGAACATGATCCAGCGCTTCATTTCTTCCTCTAGCAGCCTGGATGAATACAGCCAGGTTTTTCTTGACAAGTTCCTGTCCAATATACTGTGCAAGTCTCTTGGGCCGTAAATCCTGGTCAACTGTCAGGTCTTCCGGTTCGGCCTGGCCACTGACAATTCTTTCCTCTTGTATCATGCCAGTGACCTCAATGTTTCTCTGATTAGTTCTTCCACACGCATTTTCGCAAGCGCTTCAGGGACGAAACGTCTTTTCACGGCTGACAGGGCGAGATGTGCCCGGCTCTGCGGATAACCAAGATTAACAAGTGCGGAAATAACATCTTTTTCCTTGCTGCCCTCCACCGGCGTTCCTGCTTCAAGATCCGGAAACTCTGTATCCCCGCCCGCAATAAATCCAACTTTGTCTTTCAGATCAAGGCAGAGTCTCTCAGCGGTTTTTTTACCAACCCCTGAAAGGCCGGTCAATCTGCTAACATCCTTTGTGGCTATGGCGCGGGCCAGGTCAACGGGCCTGATCCCCGATAAAACGGATAAGGCCAGCTTGGGTCCAACACCAGATACATTGATAAGCAGTAAAAACATTTTTTTTTCATCCTGCTCTGCAAACCCAAAGAGCGTCAGGATGTCTTCCCGCACATAGGTATAAGTGTACAGGAAGACCTCTTCCCCGAGCGGCGGCAGTTTTGCTAGACTGGCTGTTGACAAGAATACCTCGTACCCCACACCGTTTACGAGTATGGTCACCTTCTCAGGTGACTTATGAAAGAGCTCCCCTTTCAGACAGGAAATCATAATATTAAATCAATAGTCAATGGTTATGGGTTAGCGGCTTCAGGGTAAAAAAAATTCAAGGCTCAAGGGTGCAAGGTGGAAGAAATTTGTAAGTGCGAATTCTGAATTTTACTCACTTCTTTCTCAGATACCTGTGACCAGAAACTGGTGTGTCTTTAACTTTGACCTTTAGCCTTTTATCACTTCCCCATCAATTATCGTCTGGTTTGCATGGCACATGGCTACCGCCAGAGCATCTGCCGCATCGGCACTTGGTGCAGCAGACAACTGCAGCAGCACGCGCACCATCTGCTGCACCTGCTGTTTCTCAGCATTACCATACCCTACAACCGCCTGTTTCACCATCCTGGGTGTATAATCATGCACCTGCAAACCATTATGCAGGGCGGCGAGAACTGCCACCCCTCTGGCATGGCCCAGTTTTAGTGCTGTACGTGGATTTGCTGCGACAAAAACATCTTCCACAGCAGCTACAGTCGGTTTATGAGTTTCAATTACCTCGCACAACCCGTCAAATATAATCTTAAGACGCTCAGAAAAAGCATACTTATCGCCAAGCCTTATAACCCCGCTGGTCACATAGTACAGGCGGTTCCCTTTTTTCGCTATAACTCCGTAGCCTGTAGCACGTGAACCGGGATCTATCCCCAGGATGCGCAGGCTTTCCTGTTTAGGCATTGATATTATAGTATTGATTCAAGAAAAAATATTGGTCCAGAAAAAACATGCAATATTTTGTTATCCTTTAACATTCTAACCTTCTAGCTTTTGTATAAAAATAAACGCCAGCTACAAGGAATGAGGTCTTTAATACCAACGCCGTCAGGATTTGCAGACTAGCGCAACAAGAGGCCAGCAGGCTTGCAAAACGACGGAAGGACTGTTTTGGCGCAAATCAGGATACCGCTTCCATGACCTCATCCGGAATGTCAAAATTCGCATAGACATTCTGGACATCATCATGGTCTTCAAGGCTTTCCAAAAGTTTCAAGATCTGTTTGGCAGTTTTTTCCTCGCTAATTTCCACGATGGTTTTGGGAACCATTGCGATAGAAGCCTCAATAAATTTTACTCCAGCTGCCTCAAGGGCCTCCCTCACTGTTTCAAAATCTTCAGGTGCCGCTATTACCTGGTAGGCAGTATCCTCTTCAGCGACATCCTCAGCTCCGGCTTCCAGGGCCTTGTCCATGAGCTCCTCCTCGCCGATTGTTCCCTTGTCAACCAGTATGGTACCTTTCTTGTCAAACATCCAGGATACACATCCGAACTCACCAAGATTGCCGCCGCTTTTGCTGAAATAATGCCTTATATCAGCAACGCTCCGATTTTTATTGTCGGTCAAACAGTCAACCAGGACAGCAACACCACCTGGACCGTACCCTTCGTATGTTACTTCCTCATAGACCGCACCTTCCAGTTCCCCGGTCCCTTTTTTTATTGCCCGATCGATATTATCCTTGGGCATATTTTCGGCCTTGGCTGTAGCAATTGCAGAACGCAACCTAGGATTTGCATCAGGGTCGCCGCCGCCCATCCTGGCAGCAACGGTAATTTCCTTGATCAATCTTGTAAAAATTTTGCCCCGTTTAGCATCGATTGCACCCTTTTTCCTTTTAATGGTGCTCCATTTAGAATGTCCCGACACTTCCTCATCCTCCTGTTTCTATTTTTCAGGGCTGGGCCCTTGTCTTTCTTAATCTATAGAAAATTCCATGGTATAAAATTCTAAAAAATCTTTGGCAGTAATATATACCGACAACAGTTCAAGAGAAATTCGAAAAAAAATCAAGTCCTGAAACTGTTAACAGAGTTTTGGTGACAGTCTTGCACCACAATACATTACAGTGCAGACGCTCCCCCTGCCTCCTTGCATCCAGCCGTCTACAGAGGGTTTTTAACAAACTCCAGACCCAGGATAAAAACCTCACGGCTTTCACTTCTGGAACTTTTAGGTTTAACGATCTTAACCTTTTTAAAACTCTTTCGCACTGAATCTACAAATTCCTTAAAATCTTCTCCTTCAAAAACTTTAACATAAAGATTTCCGCCGGTTACAAGCAATTTTTCAGAAAGTCCCAGAACACATCTTGCAAGGTTGAGTGACTGCTGCTGGTCCACCCATTTATTGCCTGAGGTGCGGGGCGCAACATCACTCAGAATGATCCGGAAATTCTTCCTGATCTCTTGTATTTTATCAACGATGTCCTCTGACATGATATCATCGCACAACCAGACAATCTCTGCTGCATTGGCAATGCTTATCTTCTTCCCCTCCTGCAGGTCAACTCCAACAACAAGCCCTTGGGGGCCAACTACTTGGGCAGTATAAATTGCCCAGCTGCCAGGCTGACAGCCAAGATCAAGCACAGTGTCTCCGGTTTTCAGAAATCGGTACTTTTTTTGCGCTTCTTCCAGTTTATAAACAGAACGGGCAGGATAATTCTCCTTTTTTGCCTTTTTAAAATAATAGTCCTGAACTTTGCGCACTCTTCAACCCTTTTCCTGGTCAAGAAAAAAATCTATGTTGTTGTTATGAGTAATTAATTTTAAATCTTTACATTAATCACATCACGTGCGGAAATACTACATCGGCCCCAGCTAAAAAATCAAATTATTTATGTAATTTCAGATAGTTTTTCACCCAAGCCAGGGCCTGGTTCCTATCCTGTACGTCCCCTTCCACCTGTGCGCTTTCAAGGCTGGCAAATATATCTCTGAATTGTGGCCCTGGCTCTAGGCCGAAAATTGCAATCAGATCATTGCCTGTCAGAAGCCTTTTTGCCAGTGCCGGCTGTATTGTCTCAGTGTAGACGGCCTCCACCTCGCAAAACAGGTTGGCAATATCTTCTTCCAGTCCGGAGGGTTTGCCAGCTCCTGATCCTGCCAGGCTGTCTGCCATGGCCAGCATAAAGAGCCCAGGAAATTCTTCACCCACTGCTTTGATAAGACGCAGGTACGCCTTAGGGGTTAATCCTGTTTTCCTCCGGGTATTATTCAAATGAAAGAGCCACATGTGGGTAGAAATAAAAAGGGCAACAAAGTCCCTGTCATCTCTGCACCACTTGAAACGGCTGGCAATAATGTCAAAAACCCGTGCCCCCTCTTTGTCATGGTTGTAAAAAGTAATGCGGTGGTTCAGGTCTTCCCTGATCTCACGAGTTTCGGGTTTTCCCAGGTCATGGAACAGGGCTGCCCATTTGAGCAGAATTCTTCTTCTGTCCCTTTGCAGATATTCTCTGAGCAAATCCCCCTGCCCGGGAAAATATGAACCGGGGTTTTTTTGGACGGACTCCATGTGCCTGAGGGTGGCAATTCCATGCTCAAAAACATCCAGGTGATGACTCGAAGGCTGAGTAACGCCAACCCCCCTGTACAACTCGGGCACCAGTTCGGCGAGCACCCCGTTTTCATGCATGGCCTCTATGGTCTTAATCGAATCAGCTGCTGCCATTATGCCATCAAGTTCGGAGGCAATACGCTCTTCTGCAACCAGATAGAGGAGGTGCACGTGTTCCCGTATCTGCTTTTCTGTCTCTGGTTCAATCCTGAATCGGAATTTCGCCATAAACCTATATGCCCGGAGCAGCCGCAGTGGATCGCTGACAAAAACAGCCGGGGTGGTGCTCCGGATTATTTTGTCCTGCAGTTCCTTTTGCCCTCCAGCCGGATCAAGAAGTTCAGGCGCTTCAATGCCATCCCAGGAATCGGGAACCTGGGTGGGAAATGGGACAGCCATGCTATTGATGGTAAAATCCCTTTTCAATAGATCATCTGCGATGGTTTTCGCCCCTTCGCGAAACGATGAAAAATCAACGCAGACTTCCTGCCATACAACCCTGGCCACGCCTTCTTCGACATCCAGGGGCACAAATCTGCCCCCGATTTTCTGGGCAAGTTCGCCTGCCCAGCCAAAACTATCGCGGGCAACAGTTATATCAAGATCCTTTGACTCCACCCCCATGAACCAGTCTCGGATTGTGCCCCCGGCAATATAGCAGGGAGTGGATTTCTCAAGTGTAAGATCTGCCAAGGCCCTTATAATGGGTTCTGGGTACTGCTTGAGTAATTTCCAGGGATTGCTACTCATGGCAAACGGATCGTTATTCCTATTCCGGCCTTCTTCATTCATTATTCGCTAGTCTCAATTTCCCATAAATAATCTTCCAGCTGGGCAGTTGATATTGTCGAAATTGATTAAAAGATTATATTGATTTTATCTGTTAACGATAGTCAATATATTTCATGAATTTCGGCAATGGGATGACAAAACCTATGGATACACCATTACAAAGAACTATCCGAATAGGCAATGCAACTGTTGGCTTGCTCGGCCTTGATGTAGCCCTGGCTCAATTGGCCGCCAAAAAAATTTCCGAGGATGACGCTGTCAAGTTTCTCTATGAACAGGTGAGTCAGAAAAACTATATACCTGAACAGGCTGTAAAACCTTATAAGGAAGCCCTGCGGAGAGAATACAGGCGTTATTTCGACCTGGGGGGAAAAACTGCCGGACATAGCCTGACAATTCGCATTCTTGGGCGTCCCTGTATCACCTGTAACAAGTTGAAAAATATGCTCATCGATATCCTGCAGGAAAAAAATGTTGCAGCGGACATCGAAGATGTACAGGACCTTGATGAAATATGGCGTTACGGGGTCACTAAAACACCTGCACTCATCATAAACGGGGAGGTTATGAGTGCCGGCATTCAACCCCCGCGGGTCAAGATCGAACAATGGATTGATGAGGCGATTGCCAAGTAGCGGTCGGCTTACTGCTAATCCAGCTGTACAGCCTCAATCCTTACCTTGGCTAAACCCTGCCGGTAAAATCCCAATTCCTTAGCAGCCCCGGAAGACAGGTCAATTATCCTGCCGTCAATAAAAGGCCCTCGATCATTTACCCGCACTATCATTGACTTGCCATTAGCAAGGTTTTTAACCCTGACATGCATTGGCAGGGGAAGATATTTGTGGGCGGCTGTCGGTTTTCTCGGATCAAAAGCCTCACCATTGGCAGTCATGGTGCCACCTTTCTGCCTTTGGGTTTCCTTCCCGTACCAGGAGGCGAAACCTGTTTCTGAATAGTTCAATGCCTCTTCAACAGACATGGGGACGTATCGTTTTCCTTTAACAACATAGGGTGAATTTTTCACCCTGCCCTTCTCAATGGCCTCCTTGGGGGACATGCCGTCAATGGACTCGATATCATGGGTCATTGGCCAGTCCAGAGGTGCGCTGACAACCTCAAAGGTATACTTGCCTATCTTGTAGGCAACCTTGCAGGTGCCAATCGTAACATTGGTGGCCATCTTTGCCGTTTTATAGGTGGCAACCGCGGTTCCTTTGGCCATATCATAACCAGTGGAAAAAAAACCGCAGCTGGCCAGCAGGACGGTTAATCCGCTGATCCCTGCAAATATGAGAAGCCTGCCAAAGAAATAATTCAGGGATGAAAGGTAAAAAGTAAGTGCTTTCGAAATGAAAACTATCAGCAATGTTACATACCTGCTTCTGCCAGAGAAAAGCCTGAAATCTTACGTCTGCTCAAAAAAGCCGATCGACTTACTTCTGATCGGCTTTTCATGATTTACATTGTAATCAAAAAAACGAATCTCTTCAATATTAGTCCTTCTTTGCATGGCAGCCGCTGCATTTAATTGGAGCATCCATGCCTTCTTCATTCACCCTCTTATGGCAATCCTTACAGAGTTTATGTGCAGCTTTCTTAAAGCTGTTGACATCTGCATTGCCAATGTCCGTGGTATGGCATTGGGCGCATTTGCCGATCACCATAATTTCATCCTTGGCATGGTGGCAAACGGTACAGGAGTATGCTTCCTGGTGTTGGCGATGCGGAAAATCAGCCGGCTTCCGTGCCTCTGCTGTCTGCAGAACAATATCTGCAGGGCCGATGCTAACCTCAACAGCGAAAACCATACCGGCCATAACAAGTAAAACAAAAATGATCACGATTGCTTTAAAGCCCAACACAACCCTCATTTGTACCTCCAAAATAATATTGGTTTCATATTTTAAAACTTTTCACAATTTAGTTTGCACGGAGAGTGAGTAGCTATAAGTTCTTAAGTCAATAGCAGGCCGCTCCCTGAGATCAATCAGACCATTGCTCTATCCTTCTCATGCTTGTCAACGTATTGTTTCAAGGGTTCTTGGGTACAAATCTCGTAATATTTCCTGTTCACCTTCCCCAGGATTTTCATGTTAGCCGGGTTCAACGCATGTACCCATCCCTCCCTGATAATCAGACGCTGAAAGGCCCCGGTAATCAAAGGGAATTTGCCCGTGTGCAGTATTATCGGATCTTTCTGCACCTCAGGGATCAGGCAATTCAGGGTCTTGAGATCAATCTCTGCTGTGAGTTTTTTGAAGCCCGCAACATTCAGCTCAATGCCGTTAACATTGTAGCGCAGGATGATCTCATCATCACCTATGGTTTTGATATCACCATTGCCTGCTTGATATACATAGAGGTTAAACGGTGTGGTTTTTTGGGAAAAAACCCTGCGTAAAATCTTATTACAGCTTGAAAGCCTGTCTGCCAGATTAATAGCCGGGGAGATCATAATTTTTTTTCGTCCGTCCAGCAGATATGCCGGTGGTGCATTTTGATAGCAGATGCCCACTCCCAGCTCAAGTATGGGCAGAGCATACTTTCTGCTTTTGGCATTATATTTTTGAATAATATTCAACATGCTTATGGCAAGGCCGCAGGCCCTTGAAACACAGTACTTTCCAGCCTCGTCATCTCTACGCTCTAAAATTGCAAGAATAATTGCATCACCTTCGATAAAAACCTTAAGGGCGCCGTATTGCGAGACAATTTCGGATATCGGGTTGAAAAAATTAAGACTGAAGTAAGACGCCGGGTTTAAACCGCTTTCACCAAGCTCTTTTGTAATAACTGTTGCACCACGTACATCAGCTTTCATGATAACATGGCTGGTGACCGGTTTCGTATCAAGCTCAAAAACCTGCTCGTGCGGAAGCAGGAATTCATAAAGGGTGTTATTTGTTTTAGAAAGAGCGATTGTCTTTTCATCCGTTACCAGGTTAACGCGGTCCAGTGCCTGTTTAAGGATCTTAAAATTTTCCAGGTCACGGTGGTACCTGAAAAACCCCTTAAGAAACTGGAGAAAAAACTCTTTGCGCTTTTGCTCTTTCAGCCTGCCCATTTTCATTAAGGTTTTTTTCAGGGGCACCAGGGAAACCGACCTGCCGTAATAGACCTTAAGTCGCTTCAGATGGGCTGCCACACTTTTTCTTGCCTCGCCTGAAATGAGAAACTGCAGCACCTGCTGGGGCACAAGAGGCGGACAATACTCCAGATATATAGCTTTCATGACATTGCCCGCCATTATCCTGCTTATTAGTTTTTTCTGCTTGAACTTGTCATAAAAAGCATTAAATATCCTTTTCTGCTCCTTGGCCATTCTCTCAAGCCGGTGTAACTCCTCATTATCGTGGTTTATCTTGCTTTTCTTTTCCAGGATTTCTGCAGCTGTCTTGAAATAGTTTAAGAAAAGATCAACGTTTTCTAATTGCCTGATCCAGCCGTCAATCCTGCGCCTTTCTGCCCCTGACAGCTTCTCTGGATTTTTCGCTGCCTCAGCAGGAGAAATTTCTGTATCACTTTCATTTTTTTCTTTTTCCTGAGATATTTTGATCCTGCCCAGCATCTCGCTTATCAGTTGCAGGAGTATCTCATATTTGTCAGGGTCATCGACCCTGTTGCCAAGCAGTACATACTGCTCCAGCATCAAATAGTCATCTTTTAAGTTTTCTACATGCAGGAGAGGATTAATAAAAATATCTTCTTTAAGCAGGGATTGTGCCCCGTAATTTGCCTCGCGCCGCTCCTTTAGTGGCACCTGAGCTTCAAGCATGTAATCAAAAATCTCGCCGTTTACCTTGCTTACAATAATATTTCTCTTGTGACGGATCGCCAGAACCCTTTCCTTCAGGCTAATGGTCTGCAGCAGCATCTCGTTATCATTCGTATTTTCAAACTCCCAGACCTGATTATTGAGCCTTGTTATAAGCTCTTCAAATTGATGGGCGATCTCATGGGTCAACAATTTGCAGACCGCGATTTGGGCCAGGTAATCAATCTGTATCTCCCCGTCTCCCAGCTTTGCCCTTTTCACAGCATCAAGCATGATATCATGGCAAAGGTGTTTGAATTCCTCCCGCTCCTTAAGCAGATCCACTTCAATATCAAGATCCTCATCTGCTCCTGAAGTTTTAAGGATCAAGTGAAAAATTATCCTGGATACCGCTTCACAGAGTACTGGACTCAAATGGACGTCATAATGGAAATTATCCACGCCGGGCATAATGCGGTTTAATGAAAAATGAGCGGAATACTGCAAAGGGGCAGGACCACTCCAGATGAGATTTCCGGAAAAAAAACCGCTACTCAGTAAGGAAGCCATTGAAGATCAGCCAATAAGAACTGTTTCAAAATTAGATAAAATTTAAAGATTTCAAATATAACTGTATTACCGCCATAACCACATTAACCTATTAATTTATGTAAAATTCGTCAATCTTCTTTTGTCCCAGATGCCGGAAATCAGATGCAACTGTTTCTGGGGGCAGAGGCCTTTTATTTATTGGCAGGTCCGGATTGCTGCGGATTTCTTATTTTATATTTTTTATTTTATAATTAACAGGATGTAAGAATGATGTCCCCCTGAGAACAGGAAAAGTGGGCACTGGACGTTCCTCTGCTGCAGTTGCAGATTTTTAAAAAAAAGATTGCTTAATACTGCTGACAGCCCTCGCCGTCTTTATATCAGCAGTCCCTGCATGTGCTGTTCACTGAATCTGTCTGCCGATCATTCGATAGTCAAAACTCATGCTTCGCATCGTCTGTGCAGATTTTGTATGCTGACTAAGCTTAACGGTGACAGTTCCTGGCTTTTCTATTGACAGCAAGTCTTGAATTGTTTCATACTCAATATAAATTATCGCAGAATAAAAAATAATCTTCTTTCGCCCAACTTTTCTCAATGTTCGAATCAAACGATTTTCCATATTACCGCTCTTTGAACCAATCATCCGAGCCCAGCAAACCACAAATCATTTACCATGATAGACTGGGCGATCTCAGCGCCCACAATGCTTTTGTCATCCACGGCCGGGATAAGATAAAATTCAAGTATACTGAAACATTTCCTCTCTATATCCATCTTTCGGTGACCGGGCGTTGTCAGGCCCGGTGCCAGGGCTGTATCAATATCGCTTTCAATGCGTCTGCCAATGGGAGCAGTACCAGAAATACTGCACCATTCAAAGACACGGATCCGGTACGTGACGCCCACTGTATTGTCAAGCTGATCAAAAATAATGCGAATGAGACGGCAACTATCTGTTTGTATGGCGGTGAACCTCTGCTTGCCCCGGATAAAATGCAGGCTCTGATTGAAAATATCGCTCAGGCCGAACTGCCGAATAATGTGCGTTACATGCTTTACACCAATGGCGAGCTTCTTGAGCAATCCATTCTTTCCCATCCTGACATGATGCGGTCAATCTGGTTGTTTTCGGTATCGATTGACGGTACCCGGTCTCAGCACGAACGTATCAGACGCGGGACAAACCTGGCCCGCATTCATGCGGGGCTGGCTGCAATTAAAAATATCCGGCAGGGTCAGGTACTCATGTGGTCAACCCTGCGTGAAGATCAATCACTACTCGACTGTTTCAATGAGTTTACCTTCCTCCATGACAAGGGGCTGGTTGACCAGTTCTTCTGGCACTGGGTTGAGAGTGGCGCACCTTTTGACGAACTTCCGCAATATGCAGCACGCTACGAAAAAGATCTCCAGCATATCATGGACACCTATGTTGCAAAACTCAAGGATGGCATCCTGCTTCCCATAACCCATATCAATGAGCTTATCCTCTACCTGCTTACAGGAAAAAAGCGAAAATCAACAGCTTGCGGTGTCGAATTGGCCCGCAATTTTGACATCGTTGCTGGCCGGATCCATTCCTGCGCCGACCTGCCGGAACAATATTCCATCGGCTCCATTGCTGCAGACGGCACTCCCAGCATAACCCCGCAAGATCTTTCCTGGCTGACAAATTATAAAAATGACCTTGGATGTAAAAAATGCGGTGTACACGGTTATTGCGGCGGCAGGTGTCCGGTTCAGGCTGTCACAGGTTCAATTGAACGGCTGCGCCAATACTGCCAGCTCATGCGGTTGCACGTAAGCATTGTTAATGACTATATAGATGAAATCGCTTCTGCATTTGAGTTTCATACCATAACACCGCAGTACGTTTACGACCATTCTGCCTTTTACGTTCAGTTTACTGATGGAACACCCTGATTTTTTTGTAGAATAAATTGCAGAATTTATTAAAACCAAGTGTTGTCAGTTCAAATTTTCCTATCACAAGTAAATGTATGGACCAAAGCGAATAGATAAAAGAAATTACCGTTCACTGATCATCGCCGGGATTGGCACTATTGGCAAAAGCCTTGTCAAACTTGGAGTTGAACAGTTTTCCTTTTTCAAACATATCTTTGCCATTGACAAGGATGTTGATTCTCTTCTTCCACTCCAGGACTCAAATATTAACTGCCGGACCGGTGACATTTGTAATCCCCAATTCCTGGATACATTCATGTCCGGCGTTCCTGCTCCTTCCCTTTTTGTCAACCTCTGTTCCGGTACCAACAATGTCAGGATTAGAAACAACCTTACGCTATACGCTGCAGCCTATCTTGACTCCTGCGCCAGCACCACCGATGATCCAGACGAATGCCGCTTCAGCCGTTTGATGCCATACACCTATTCAAGGATTGACACAACTTACCCGCACTGGCTCTGCTGGGGCATAAATCCGGGTTTGGTTGAAATAATCACGCGCAGGATTCTTGCAGGTCTGCCTGAAAACCCCCGTTCTTATGATGTCACAGTCTATGAGTTTGACCAGCTGACAAATGGGGCGGATAAAGACAGAGCAGCTGTGGGCTGGTGTCCTGAGGCCCTTGTTGAAGAGGTCATGCTCTCTCCGACCATGGAAATCATTGAGGGTAACCCCAGGGAAGATACTGCCGTAGGAAGCCGTGACAGTATGGTCAACTGGGGAAGCCAACCTATCCAGGCTAAACTTGTGGGCCATGAGGATATCTGGAACCTGCTTGAAATCCCTGCTGTAAAAACCGGCCGTTTCTATTACAGTCTAAGCCCGGCTGTTATGGATATCCTCAATATGGATGACGCGAAAAAGGCCAGGAATATGCTCTATATCCCCGGTCAGGGTGATACCATCACAGGGCTGGAACAGGTTGCCGTGCAGGTAAGCCAAAAAAATATGGCAGAGCCCAAAACCCTGATCTGGTCGGAAGACCATGAAGAAACCTGGAAGAGGTTAGGGGTTAACGCTGTCCAGTACCAAACGGCAAAATCACTTCTTCTGGCAATAATGCTGCTGCAGCGCACCGAGTACGGCCTCATGCCCCGATCGTTCAATGCCTCAAACCTGCCCATTTTCTCCCATGACTGGCCGATCTTCGAATGCTTCATGGAGGAACTTGCCATCAACTGGCACGACGGTGCTCACCAGAATCTGCATGCAGCCGGCAGCTAGTGGCTAATTTGGCCGCCAGAATCTAGAAATCAGTTCTCGGTTTTTAGTTCTCAGCTTTTCTGCCAAATGCCAACAATTATTATTCTGCCTTCTTCATTCTGCCTTTAACCTGGCCTTTCCCTTTCTTTAAAAGATCTTTCGCAAAAGCCATGGTTTCCCTGTTTACAGAATCTCCTGCAAGCATGCGGGCAAGTTCACATATCCTGTTATCTTCATCAAGCAAGGTAATCTCTGTTCGTGTTCGTTTATCATGCTGGGTCTTGTCAACCTTGAAATGTTCATCAGCCCTTGCAGCTATCTGCGGCAGATGCGTAATGCAGAGAACCTGGTGGTGGCCTGCAAGCTGCTTAATCTTATGTGCTATGTCTTCTGCCGCCTGGCCGCCTATGCCGGCATCAACTTCATCAAATATTACTGTTCCCACCTGATCCCTGCGGGCCAGGATGCATTTCAGTCCCAGCAGCAGCCGGGAAAGCTCTCCGCCAGAAGCAATCTTTGCCAGGGGTTTCAGGGGCTCCCCCGGATTTGCGGAAAAAATGAACTCAACACGGTCCCAGCCCGACTGCTTCAGTTCATGAAGATTTTTCTCCACAGTCTCGAATTCCGCCTTAAATTCAGCAGTTTTAAAACTCAAGGTCCTCAATTCATGGCTGATAGACTTTTCAAGATCATTGGCTATTTCCCGCCTGGTCTCAGACAACGAATCCGCATGTGCTAAAAGTTCTTTTTCAAGAGTTGCCAGTTTTTCCCCTATCTCTGCAAGCCTCTGGTCCATGGTCTGCAGTTCGGCAAGTTCCTGTGCCGCCTGATCAGCGTAACGCATAACTTCTGGAAGGAGCATTTGCGGGCCACCGTATTTTCTTTTCAGTTTCTGCAGCAGATCAATTCTGGCCTCAATCTCTTCCAGCCGCATGGGATCACTGGGTATATCATTCAAGTATTTGCTCAGCTGCAGTGTCACATCATCCAACTCATAGGTGCTGCCGGTTATCCTTTCAGCTATTTCACCTGCGTTTTTGTCGTAATTAGCCATCTGTTCCAGGTTTTTACGGACCTGTGCAAGATTGTCTACGACTGTGTCAGATAAAATATCGTAGCTCAACCGGCCAAGCTCCATGAGTGTATCAGACGACTTGAGGATTTTTCTCTCTGCGGCCAGCTCTTCATCCTCGCCAGCTGTGATGGAGTTGTCCCGTATCTCTTGCAATTGGAAAGTGAGGAGGTCGCGCCGCTGTTCCCGGTCCTGTTCCTGCTGCTGAAGCTTTTTCTGCTGTGCTTTCAGTTCGGTCCATTGAGAGAAAAGTTCTTCGAATTCTTCCCGTTTTGACCATAAGTCCCCGACAGCATCTATATAATCAAGGTGATTACGGGGATTAAGCAGGACCTGGTGTTCGTGCTGGCTTGCGACCGAAAACAGGTTCTCGCAGACAAACTCCATCAGGGCCGCGGTTGCCATGCTGTCATTAATAAAATAACGGCTTCTCCCCTGTCTGCTTATGATACGTTTGAGTATCAGGCTGCCATCAAGGTTAAATCCCTTATCAAGCAGCGCATTCTGCAGGATTTTCTTATCTGGATGTACTTCAAAAAAGGCTTCAACCGAGGCGGTATCTGCACCGCTCCGGATCCAGGTATTTGTGGCCTTGCAGCCGGACAGCAGATTAAGTGCCTGCAGGATGATGGATTTGCCTGCGCCTGTTTCACCGGTAAGAACAACCAGTGAGGAAGTGGTGTTTGTCTCCCGCCCGCTGAAAACCAGGTGCAGTGATTCAATAAGGGCCAGGTTGTTAATTTTCAATTCGCGAAGCATATTCTCTCTATAGCGCAAATAATGGAGAATGCAATAGAACTTGACTCGTCCAGAAATTAATGTAAAAAGTAATAATTACAACTAAAAAGATGCCCAGCACGTTGGACAATGAGGGTGTTGCGGCGTCTTTTTCTGTATTGCAAATATCCAGTAAGAGGAACAGATGAGTAAAACAATCAGCCTCAGCGCAAGCCTGGAGGATTATATCGAAGCTATTGCCCACATTGTGACTGAAAAAAAGGTGGCAAGGGGCAAAGAAATAGCCAAGCGCCTGAAGGTAAGCCGTGCCTCAGTTACTGAAGCCCTGCGTGCTCTTTCCAAAAAAGGACTTGTCAACTATGAGCCGTATGAAGTTATCACTCTGACCGAAAAAGGCAAGGAGATAGCAGAAGATGTCATACGGCGGCACGAAGCCCTTAAAGAGTTTTTTGTCAAGATATTGGCAATTGATGCTACCATTGCCGAGGAAAGTGCCTGCCGTATAGAACATGCGGCACCGCCGGAGGTTATCGACCGCTTGATCCGTTTTGTTAAATTTATTGAGGTTTGTCCCCGCGGAGGTGCTGACCTGATCAAAGGTTTTTCCGAATACTACGAAAGGGTAGGAACAAAGGAAAGCTGCGCGGAATGTTTATCGAATACGCAGCGGAAGCCAGCAAAGTCATAAAGAAACCGGAAACTGCTGCCAGCTGTATAATAAACGATGCGGCTTAAGGCTTCTCTACCCCCCCTTGATGGAGCTGATAATTTCATCAGTCTGAGGAAATCGGCCCTGCTCGAATTTAGAAAAAATCATTTTACCGTCTACAGCAACATCAAAAATTCCATTGGAGCCGGCAATCAGTTCAATTTCCGCCCCAAGATTCTTTTTTAATTCGTCTCCCATACTGGAAGCCCTGGGAAGGTAGTTTCACTGTTGGCAATATTTGATGGATATCTTCATGGGCATGTCCTCCTGATGTATTATCCAACCCTCGGATAGTATATTATCACAAGGGATAAAGGTCAAAGGGTAAAGGAGCAGGCGGCAAAGCAGCGGCGACACTAGAAAAAACAATTATAATTATAAATTCTGGAAACCGCTGTTTTTATATTCCTCACTCCTCACTCTCTCCAAAAAACTTTTTTTATTTGCACTGCCGCCATTCAAGCGTTATATGGTGTGCCTTCAGCACAGTTTCCTTCTATAAATCTCGGAGAATTACTACTATAAATAAACAGCGCGTGAATTAAACTTTAACAAAATTTTTTGGGAGTCACATTTTTTCCGGCAATACCGTGCATACTGAACAGAACAACCTCTCAAAATTGTTGGATCTTAAGGGTAGACTTGACGAGCGGGAGAAGAATTATCTCTGCCGCCTTGCGACGTTAAGCTGCGATGGAATCCGGCGCCGGCAGAGCGAACAGACCGGACATCGACAGGCCTTTGCCCTTGACGCGGACAGGATTCTGCATTCAAGGTCCTATACCAGGTATATTGACAAGACCCAGGTATTTTACATGGTCAGCAATGACCATATCACTCATCGGGTTCTGCATGTGCAGCTGGTGTCTAAAATTGCCAGAACCATAGGCAGATTTCTGCGCTTGAACGAAGATTTGATCGAGGCCATTGCCCTTGGACATGATATCGGCCATCCGCCGTTCGGACATGACGGGGAAAAGGAGTTGGCCAGCCTCTGTATTGAACATGGTCTTCCTCCGTTTCAGCATAATGTCCAAAGTATCCAGTTTTTAGAACGAATTGAAAGAAAAGGTGAAGGCTGGGACCTCACCCTGCAGACACTGGATGGCATCCTCTGTCATGACGGTGAGATCCACAGCCGCTTTCTAAAACCCCAGCGTGGAAAGGATTTTGGCGTTTTTGACCAAGAACTGCTGGCAAAAAGCAATGATCCCGGCCTCGAACTCTCACCCATGACTCTTGAAGGCTGCGTAGTCCGTTTGTGTGATACCATAGCCTATATAGGAAGAGATATTGAGGACGCCATAGAACTGAAACTCATTAAGCGCAGCGATATCCCTGTCACTTGCAGAAATGTCCTGGGAGATACAAACGGGACCATTGTCTACCACCTGGTTGAGGACCTGATCACAAGCAGCCTCGCCTCAGGGCATGGCGGAGAGCTTACCGAGGATTCTATTGGCTTCAGCCCAGAGGTCAGTGCCAGCCTGAAAGAGTTAAAAAGGTTCAACTACCAATACATTTATATGAACCCGGCAATTAAAAGGGATTTTCCAAAAATCCGGAACTGCTACCGCGTCCTGTTTGAAACATATCTTGACCAGGTAATGAAAATGGAAACAGCATCGGAGATTTTCACAGAAATGCTGGACAGCATGGACCCCTATTATGTGGAAAACCATGCACCGGCAGAAATTGCCAGGGATTTTATTGCCGGCATGACCGACGATTATTTCCTGAAGGAGGCGGCCTTTTACGGCTGTACCATACCTGAGAAGTTATGAACACGCTCAAACTCAGGAAATTTCTTCTTCCGGGTGAAAACACCCGCATGGTCTTTATAGCCTCCTTTATTGGTGTTATGGCAGGCCTGGCTAATATCTGTTTCCGCACTGTTCTTGAATTCGTGCACCATACGATCTTTGTCCCGGGATATGCCATAGCAAGCCAGGGCGGCTGGCACATCCTTCTGCTGCCCCTTGTGCCGATCAGCGGCATGCTGCTCCTGGTTCCGCTGGCCCTTCTTTTCCCCGGAGAAATATACGGCTACGGTTTTACCAAGTTTTTGCGCAAGGTCAATATTCGCGGGGGCTCCATGAAGTTCAGGAAAAATATCCTGAAGATTATATCATGCTCACTTACCATCGGCACAGGGAACTCTGCGGGTGTGGAGGGTCCCATCGCCCAGGTCGGCGGCGCACTTGGTTCCCTGGTCGGCAAGATTTTCAGGATTTCGGCTGAACGCATGAAGGTTTATACTGCAGCCGGCTGCGCCGCTGGTGTCGCAGCAATGTTCAATGCACCCATTGCCGGAGTATTTTTTGCGGCTGAAATCGTCCTTTTAGGCACCTATGAAATAGCATCATTTTCCGTACTGGTAATCTCTTCCGCTATGGCTACCGTGGTTTCCCGCTCCTATTACGGTGAGAACCCGGCATTCCCCATCCCTGAGTTTCACCTGGTCAATCCCATGGCAGAAATTCCGCTTTACATGATTTTGGGGCTGCTCATGGGTGTTATTGCAGTTCTGCATATCTATGTATTCTATGAAGTCAGGGACCGCTTTGAGGCCTGGAAAATTAACACGCATATCAAGCCCATAATCGGGGCTTTCATAATAGGCACAATTGGCATTTTTTTCCCGCAGGTCATGGGTGATGGTTACCACTACATCAAAGAGGTGCTGGCTAGTGATTCTGTGCTATGGGTCATGGCTCTTCTCATTTTTCTGAAAATATTCGCTACTGCAGTTACGCTTGGCGCCGGTGGCTCGGGTGGCGTTTTTGCTCCGGCCCTCTTTATAGGTGCTGTAATAGGTGGAGCATACGGCGCCGTGGTACACCACTTGTTCCCTACGGCAACAGCTTCTTCCGGGGCCTATGCTGCCGTGGGACTCGGGGCCTTTCTGGCAGCGACCACCCATGCGCCCCTGACGGCAATCTTTCTTCTTTTTGAAATGACCGGCGACTACCTGATTATTATTCCGATCATGCTGACGAGCATCATAGGAACTGTCGTGGCGGCCAAACTTAATGAAGATTCTATCGATACCGTTGATTTTACCAGGGAAGGCATTGATATCCATGAAGGCCGAGAGACTGCGGTCATGAAGTCTATCAAGGTCGGCCGTATCATTACCGAAGATGTTGACCTCATAAGCGAGAATGCCAATGCCGACCAGTTACTGCAGATGTTTTCCATGGCAAAGGATAGTTTCTATTTCCCGGTGATCGGCGATACTGGCAAAATGACCGGGGTTGTTTCTCTGCAGGATGTAAAAACCGTACTGCATGACGAGGAATTGCGGCGTAATGCCACTGTTGGCAGCGTCTGTGCCCGGAATATGGTATTTCTCACCCCTGATGACAATCTGTATACGGCTATGACCCTCTTCGACAGGAGGGGCTTTGAAGAAATCCCGGTGGTTGAATCAGCGGAAGAGAAATGGGTCGTCGGCATGCTCAAGCGCCGCGATGTTATTGCAGCCTACAACCAAGAGGTATTAAAAAAGGGCATCAGCGAACGCAGCGCCTCGATAAAGCTCACATAATGGCCAGCTGATCAGTGTTGCCAGTTATAAATTAAGGATTGTAAAAATAGCCTGAAAACTGCATAGTACCAGTGCAAACCTTATTAACCAGCGCCCGTAGCTCAGCCGGATAGAGCGCCGGACTTCGAATCCGTAGG
>Ga0209536_100000365_pt1 | contig 72260 bp, 66 predicted proteins | sample DeeMarSeWOR28_12_FD_187461 | JGI IMG/M metagenome (GOLD analysis project Ga0209536, IMG submission 187461) | Marine sediment microbial communities from White Oak River estuary, North Carolina - WOR-2-8_12 (SPAdes) (version 2) | ecosystem: Environmental > Aquatic > Marine > Intertidal zone >...
CCGACCGGGCGTCAGCCTTCTTCGCTGACCGTCACCTTCTCCATGACCACGTCGTCGACCGGGCGGTCGGCCCGGCCCGTCGGGACCTTTCCGATCGCCTCCACCACGTCCATCCCGGACGTGACCCTGCCGAAGATGGCATGCTTCCCGTCGAGCCAGGGGGTCTGGGCGAGCGTGATGAAGAACTGCGAGCCGCCCGTGTTCGGGCCGGCATTCGCCATCGAGAAGATGCCGGGGCCGGTGTGCCCGAGGCCCGGCCCGAACTCGTCCGGGATGTGGTAGCCGGGGCCGCCTCGGCCGGTGCCGTCGGGGCAGCCGCCCTGGATCATGAATCCGTCGATGACGCGGTGGAAGATGAGCCCGTCGTAATACCCCTTCTTCGCCAGCTCGATGAAGTTCCCCGCCGTCTTCGGGGCGACATCCTCGAACATCTCGGCGACGATGGTGCCGTGGTTGGTCTCTATGGTGACAGTCGGGTTGGCCATGGGTTGTCCGGTTGGAGCTCCTCGGCCGGGCCGGGCCCGGCCTCTGCTGTTCGTCATGCCCGGGTCTGGGCGCGCCCTAACCTGTACTGGCGTCACGCCGATTGCCAGCCTCGCAGGCGCGGGCCATGATGGGCCGCATGATCAGAATGTCCCGCGGGATCACAGGGCTGGCGCTCGCGCTGGCGGCGTGCAGTCCCGCCCTCGAGCTGACGCCGAGTGACGCCGATGTGGTGCTCGCCCACCAGGCCCTGGACGCTCCCGACCCGGGCCGACCGGGAGAGTACGGGGTGCTCACCCTCTACTATGGCTCGGGCACGGACAAGAACCGGGCCGAATACCGTGACTCGGTGAGCATCACCACGCCCTCGGTGGACGTCTCGAAGATGGTCGATCTGGGCTCCTCGGCCTCGGAGCGGAACGAGTACTGGGGCTTCACACCGAAGGAGATGCCCCTCAACGCGCGGGTGTGGTATCCCGATGGCGACGGGCCTTTCCCTCTCGTGCTCGTGGTCCACGGAAACCACGACATGCGTGACTTCTCCGATCCCGGCTACGACTACCTCGGCAACCTGCTCGCCAGCCGCGGCTACATCCTGGCCAGCGTCGACGAGAACTTCATCAACGGGGGCATTCGGGGGGAGAACGATGCCCGCGGCTGGTTTCTCCTGCGCCACGTACAGCTCTTCGACGAGTTCAACCGCGAGCCGGGCAACCCGTTCGAGGGGAAGGTCGACGTGGGCAACATCGTGCTCATCGGCCACTCCCGCGGTGGCGAGGCCGTGGCCAATGCCGCGGCGTTCAACCGCCTTCGCCACTACCCGGACGACGCGACGCTCGCGTTCGACTTCGGGTACGACATCCGGGGCATCGTCTCGATCGCGCCCGTCGACGGGCAGTACCTGCCGACGGGGCGGAAGGTCGTGGTGGAGGACGTCAGCTACCTGACGTTTCACGGCTCGCACGACGGAGATGTCACGAGCTTTCACGGTCTGCGGATCTACGACCGCCTGAAGTTCAACGATCCGCGTGATTTCCACTTCAAGTCCGCCGTCTACGTCTATCGCGCGAACCACGGCCAGTGGAACACGGTATGGGGGCCCAATGACAACGGCCCCCGCAGCGCGCGCATCCTCGACCTGCGTGGCCTGATCCCGGAGCAGGATCAGCGCCGTTTCGCCGAGATCTACGTCTCGGCCTTTCTCGAGGTGGTGACCCGGGGAGACAAGCGGTACCTGCCGATCTTTCGTGATCATCGCGTGATCGGGCAGTGGCTGCCCGAAACGATGTACATCACACGCTTCGAGACCAGCGCCTTCCGACCTCTGGCCACGTTCGAAGAGGACATCGACGTCACGACGGGAAGCCGGCCGGGAGTCGTCATCCGAGGAGATTCGCTCGCCGCGTGGAGGGAGTCGACGCTCCTGCTGCGGTCGAGCAATCGGGCCAACACCTCCGCGTCGCAGGAGAACCAGGCGGTCACGATTGCGTGGAACAACCGGATCGCCGGGGCCGATACCACACGGTACGGGCCTCCGGCCCGTTACACGCTGGAGCTCCCCGAGGGTCTGTCGGCGGACTGGCGCCTGCATTCGGGCACGACGCTGGACTTCCTCCTCGGGCCGACCCTCGAGGTTCCGGGGCCGCGGGCAGACCCCGAGGAGGACGAAGCCGGTCAGGAAGGCGGAACCCGGCGCGACGGACCCGGCCCAAGTGGGGACGACGGGGAGAGGCCCCCGATCGATCTGTCGGTCGAGCTCTCGGACGCGGAGGGGCGGACGGCTCGCGTGACGTTGAGCGACTACGGTGCGATCCGGCGCCCGCTGGAGACGTACGTGATGCGCAGGCGCGACCGGGAGGAGGAACGGTTCACGGACCACTGGGAGCTCATCCTGCAGACGTTCTCGATCCCGCTATCGGACTTCCTCGCGGACAATCGGGCCCTCGACATACGGGCCCTGCATGCGGTGAGCTTCGTGTTCGATCGAGCGCACGCCGGCGAGGTGGTCCTCGACCACGTCGGCTTCAGCGATCTGGACCCGGCCTTTCTCGGCGCCCGCGTAGACGGCGGATAGGCGGGCTCAACGCCACCGGACGCCGAACCGGTGCGTACCCCCATCGCTGGCGTCGGCGAACGGATGCCACGCCCACTCGATCGTGATGTCGTCCCCCCAGAAGGCGAAGCCCGTCGTGAGCGGCGATCGGTCGCTGCCGTCAGGCACGTCGTGGACCCCGACTCTGGCCACGAAGGTGCGGCCCTGCACCGGCCAGTAGCCGACCTCGACACCGCCACCCCACGTGACGGTTTCGTCCGCCTCGTCGTAACCCACGGTGGCGGCGTAGCCCAGGTCGAAGATTCCGAGCTCGTGCCCGTACCCTCCGGCGCCCAGGGCGACCCGGGAAGGAGCGCTCCCGTGGTCCGAGATCGGCTTCGATCCGATGTCGTGCGCGGTGAGGCCGACGACGACCGGCCCCACCTCGCGAGAGACCCCGACGTCCACCAGGACACCGCTCTCGTGGGACCCCCCGACCCGAACGTCGGCAAAGTCGACGCCCACGCCCAGGTCGATCTCGAAGAACGTCTCTCTCGCGTACCCGATCGTCGCGATGAACTCGGACGACGGCTCGGCGCCCCGCTCGAAGAGGTGGTCCTGTCCCCCCGGGGCTGCCGCTGCGCCGGGCCCCGGCGCGCTGTACTGCAGTGTCCGCAGCCCGATGCCGATGCCTCCTCCGAGCCACTCCATCGCGCCGGACGCGGCGGCGGCCGTTCCCTCCGGGCCCCAGCGCTGTAGATCGAGCCCGAAACCGGAGGCCTCCGTGAGGAGTGCCGGGTGGTAGAAGAGGGCGTCCGCGTGCCCCGCATCCATCATGTAGGCATCGCCGAGCGCCATCGCCCGTGTGGAGCCGGGGAGGAAGGTGGCTGCCGGCAGAGCCCCGGCGGGCTGCGCGTCGAGCGCGGCCGGGAGGAGGCACAGCAGCGTGGCGAGGAGGGTGGGCGCTCTCATGCTCGGCCGGGAGTCGTGTGGACGGACGCTCGAACCTCGGTCGGCCCCGATCCGCCGGCAATGGGCACGCGTCAGGCGCTCGAGCCGGTGCGTTGGACGAAGTCCTCGATCAGTGCCCGCGCGATCGACATCGGATGGGGAAGCTCGGGAAGCGACTCCCGATCGAACCAGCGCGCGTCCTCGATCTCCCGGGGATCGATCTGGATTTCGCCTTCGAGCCAGTCCGCGACGAACCCGACCATGAGAGAGTTGGGGAAGGGGTGCGGCTGGCTTCCGAAGTACCGGAGGTCCGTGACGCGGACGCCCACCTCCTCGGCGATCTCGCGGTGCACGCACTCCTCGAGCGACTCACCGGGCTCCACGAACCCTGCGAGCGTCGAGTAGACCCCCGGCGAGAAGTGGGGCGACCGCCCCAGCAGGATCTCGCGACCCCGCTGAACCAGGACGATCACGGCCGGCGCCACGCGCGGAAAGTGCAACTGTCCGCAGCCGGGGCAGCGCATGGCCTGGTGACCGTCGGCAAGCTCCGTCGCGCCTCCGCAGCGCGAGCAGAACCGATGTGTCCGGAACCACTCCACGGTCTGCCGGGCTGCGCCCGCGGCTCGGAAGTCGGCGTGCCCGATGGTGTGGTAGGCCACTCGAAGACCCTCGAGCAGAAAGCCGTCGGGCAGCTCGGTGCCGTCGGTCAGCGCGAATGCATGAACCGGGCCCGACGGGCCGCGGACCGGACCCGGAACCCGGCCGCCCGTCACCCGCTCGCTCCCGATGGCCTCCTGCAGCTCGCGGAGGGTCGGAAGCCGCGATCCGGAGGAAGTGGCACGCAGCAGGAGTCGGGAGCCCACGAAGGCGAAGACCGCCTCGGCTGGGGGCGAGTCGCCGCCCCGTCGGCGCGTCATGCCGGCTCCCGGCGGTCGAGGATCGTGCTCCGCCGGCACGAAGGGCACGACACCCAGAGCCGGTCCCGCACGTAGGATACGTCCGGGCGCGGGCGCACCGGTCGGCGATCCAGCTCCGCGCCGCACACCGGGCAGTCCAGACGCTCACCCCGGAGGAACGACCGGTGGAGGGTCGTGTGCTCGTCGTCGGAGAAGCGCTCGAACGTGGTCACGGGCTCATCGGGGTCAGCACATGAGGCTGGAAACGTGTCCTTTGAACGCATCATCATACACCGGCTGAGCGCTCCTGCACCGGGTCCGACCGGCCGACCCTCCCAAGCACGTGCCGTCCCGGAGGCGCGCTGGTCGTCATGATTCAGGCTTTCTTCCAGGTCGCGGTGGCCGCGTCCGCTCTTGTCGGATCGGGGCCGGACGATCCGCCGGCGTCGGCCGCATCGGCCGCGGCTGCCGAGGTCGTGCGGTACGACGGCTCGGCGGCGGAGGTGGACGTCGCCACGCCGTCCGTGGCCAGGGCCGAGATCGACATCGACGGTCGGATCGACGAGCTGGCGTGGGACCAGGCCGCGCTGCTCGAGGGATTCACGCAGTACGACCCGATCGAGGGCTCGACGGCATCGCAGCGGACCGAGGTGCTCGTCTTCGTCGATGCCGAGGCCATCTACTTCGCGGTGCGGGCGTTCGACGACACCCCGAGCCAGATCCGTGCGACGCTCTCGGAGCGTGACTCGTTCACGTTCTCCGACGACTACATCCGATTCATTCTGGACACGTTCAACGACCAGCGCAGGGCGTACGTGTTCACGATCAATCCGCTCGGTGTCCAGCACGACGGACTGTGGAACGAGAGCGGGGGCGGCACGGGACAGCGCGGCCGGCGCTTCGGTTCTCCGATCGACGACGCTCCGGACTTCCTGTGGTGGTCGGATGCCCGCGTCACGGATTGGGGCTACGAAGCCGAGGTGCGCATCCCCTTCAAGAGTCTCCGCTTTCCCGAGCTGGACGAGCAGAGCTGGGGACTCCAGGTGGAGCGGAACATCCAGCGAAACGGCTTCAAGAGCTCGTGGGCTCCGATCACGGGCGACGTGGCCAACAAGCTCACGCAGGCCGGGCGGCTGAACGAGCTCCGGGATCTCGACATGGGGCTCTTCATGGAGCTCAACCCCGTCGTCACCGGCTCGGTCAACGGGGAGCTGGACGAGGGGGGAACGTTCCGGCACGGTTCTCCCGAAGGCGAGTTCGGCTTCAACGCGATGTACGGCGTCACGTCGAATCTGACGCTGGACGCGACGTACAATCCGGACTTCAGCCAGGTCGAGGCGGACGCCGGACAGGTCCAGGTGAACGAGCGCTTCGCGCTGTTCTTCCCCGAGCAGCGTCCGTTCTTCCTCGAGGGCACCGAGATCTTCGGGATGCAGAAGCAGCTCGTGTACACCCGGACGATCGAGAATCCCATCGCTGGCGGTAAGCTCACCGGCAAGGTCGGAGGACTCAGCCTCGGCTACCTGGGATCCGTCGACGAGACGTTTCTCGAGGACGCCTCGAACGTCTACGTAAACCTGGTCCGCCTGCGCGGCGACGTGGGCGCCTCTTCGACGGTCGGGGCCGTGTACACGGACCGAACGGTCAGCTCGAGCGAGTTCAATCGGGTGGCCGGAGCCGACGCCAGGCTCCAGATGGGAGGTCGATACACGCTCTCGGTAATCGGTGCGCAGAGCTTCACGAACGACCTCTCGATGGACGAGCGGCAGGACGGTGGGATGTTCGCGACCCGGATCGAGCGGGCCGGGCGCGCCTTTTCCTTCAACGCCGAGCTGGAGGACTCCGAGGCCGGGTTCGTGCCGGGAAGCGGCTTCTTCCAGAGGGTCGGGACCGCTCAGGCCAATAGCCGGGTCTCGTACAACTGGTTCGGCAAGAGGGGTGCCCTGCTCGAGCAGATCAGCCCGTCGGTCGAAGCGAAAGGGTACTGGCTCCACGATCGCTTCTGGGACGGGCAGGGGCTGTACGAAGGCGAAGTCCAGCTGAGCAGCCGCTTCAGCTTCCGCAACAACATCACCTTCTTCGGCAACGTGAAGCTCTCGATGTTCGAGTATCTGCCCGAGCAGTACTCGAGCCTCTTCGTTCTGAACCCCGATGGCTCGCGCCAGCCCTTCGTGCCCGATCAGGATCTCTTCCGCGGTCTGCCGAGCGTGACCGCCGGGATCTGGGTGAACAAGTGGGAGCGCGTGCGCGGGAACGTGCGCGTGACCTTCAGCGACACGCCGATCTTCGACCGGCGGTACGGCGTGGCCGTGGACCTGGCCGAGTCGATCTCGGGCGAGCTGAGCCTCGACCTGTATCCTACTCCGGCCTGGAAGGCGGAGGTCGGCACGCGCTTCAGTCGCCTGGTGCGGAAGCGTGACGGGATCGAGCATTCCAATGCGGTCATCCCGCGTCTGCGCACACAGTATCAGTTCTCTCGGGCACTCTTCGCCCGGGGAATCGTGGAGTACGGTACGCAGGTCAGCGCGGACCTCGCGGATCCGGAAGCCGGGCTCCCGATCTATGCCTGCTCGGCGGAAGACGAATGCATCCAGCGAAGTGGCGGCGAGGCCCACGACTTCCGCGTGGAGGCGCTCCTGGGTTACGAGCCGACGCCGGGTACCGTGTTCTTCCTGGGCTATACCCGTCAGATGCGGGACGCAGCGGCGTTCGGCTTCGAGAATATCCAGGCCACGCGGGACGGTCTGTTCATGAAGCTCAGCTACCGCTTCCGCATGTGACCATCTCGATTGCCCTCGGGAAGCCTCGAACGTAAGGTAGCCGACAGTTTCCTCGCACCGCTTCGCAGACCGTGGGTAAAGACGCGATCGAGATCGAAGGGACCGTCACCGAGGTCCTGCCCAACGCCACGTTCAGGGTCACGCTCGAGAACAACCATGAGGTGCTGGCTTATCTCTCGGGGAAGATGCGGAAGAACTACATCCGCGTGCTCGAGGGAGATCGCGTCAAGATCGAAATGTCCCCGTACGATCTGACGCGGGGACGCGTAACGTACCGGTACAAGTAGCGACACCTGCGAGACCATCGCCGGCGCTCGTCCCCTCGGAGCGAAACCGCGCTCTCTACTCGCTCGTAGAGGAGCGTGAACGGGTGAAACACGGGGAGGCCCCATGAAGTCGTTTGCGAAGCTCGCCTTCGTCGGTGCGTCGAGCATCGTGCTCCTGAAGCTCTTCACGACCGTCCTGATTCCGGTCCTCGGGATGATGCTCGGTCTGCTCATGCTCACGGTGAAGCTCGCCGTGATCGCGGCGGTCGTCTTCTTCCTCTACTCGCTCCTCCGTCCTCGCCCATCGGCCGAGGAGGCCGAAGGTGGGATAGAGCGAGAAGAGGAACTCGAGATCGTGGTGGAAGAGGCTCCGGAGTCCGGTAGCGCGTAAGATACGAGCGGCCGAATCGTCAGAAACGACGCGGGTTCCCGGGGTTTCGTGACTTGACGGTCCCCAGGGGCGGTCTTACCCTTGGGTCCATTGTCACGCGCAGGCCCGTAAACACTTGATTCCACAAGGCTTATCGAGTGTCTGGCCCGCTTCTTGAAGAGGTCTTCCTCGAGCCTGCAGAGCAGGGCGGCTTCGGCCGCAACCTACCCATCCGTTCCACTCCCTTAGGAGTCGCCAGATGAACAAGTCCGATCTCGTGGACGCCCTCTCCGACGCTACCGGAATGACGAAGGCCGACGCCGGCAAGGCGGTCGATGCCCTGTTCTCGCCCGACGGTGGTGTCATCGCGGGTGCCCTCAAGGGCGGCAAGCGCGTTCAGATCACCGGATTCGGTACGTTCGAGTCGAAGCACCGCAAGGCTCGCCAGGGTCGCAACCCGCGTACGGGCCAGACGATTCAGATCGCGGCCACGAACACTCCGTCGTTCCGCGCCGGAAAGGGGCTCAAGGACGCAATCAACTGAACGTCGACGTGGGGCGGATAGCCTCCGCGCCATGACGGTCACTCAGAGGGCCGCGTCGCTCCATGCGACGCGGCCCTCTCGCGCTTACTCAGGGACGGGGACGCGAGCGGCCGGGGCCCCGGGTACGAGGCCGGTCGAAGTCCGCCCGGACGGAGCGCCCCTTGATGGTCGTCCCATTGAGCGCCCGGATCACGGCCTGGGCGACGGTGTCGTGCACCTCCACGATCGTGTGGGTGTCCCGGATGTCGATCCGGCCGACCGCTTCGCCCGGCACGCCGGCCTCCCCGGTGATGGCTCCGAGAAGGTCGCCCTTCGCGAGCCCGTCCCGTTCTCCGACGCTCAGGAAGAGCTTGGCCCAGGAGGGAACCGCGCGTCCCGGGGGCGCAGAGGCACGCGTCTCGCGCCGGAACGGGCCCTCCTGCGGCGTCGGAGTCGGCGCTTCGGGGAGCTTCTTTCGAAGCAGGGCGACGGCCGCGGCTGCGACCTCTGCGGCGTCGTGCCGCTCGAGGAGCGGCTCGATGGCCGCCAGATAGGGTGCAGTGTCCTCCGCCTCGATGGCGGTGGAGATCATCGAGCGAAGGTCACGCAGGGGGTCGCGTGTCTGCGTTCCCGGAGGGAAAGGCACGGTCTTGTATCCGGTCCTCCGCCCGAGCGACTTGACGTGCGGGATCTCCCTCGGGAGCACGACCACCGTGCCGTCCGTGCCGAGGGAGTGGCGCCGATCGAGTGAATCGGGGTCGGCCGGCGCGTCCCAGCTGACGACCACGACGCCTTCCACATCCGCGGCTGCCGCCCTCGCCTCCAGGGCATCGACGCCCAGCCAGACCGGGACGCTCGTATCGCCGGGGGCGCCCGCGGGGAATCCGTGCAGCGTCAGATAGTCACCGACGTCCGCGGCCCGGTCTTCCGTGCGGCAGTATACCAGCACATGACGCGCCCCTTCTTCGAGGACGTCCTCCACGACACTCAGCGCGCCCGTCTCTCGGGGCTCTGCGACGATGCGGAAGCGAACCTCACCGCGACTCGGTGCCCCCGCCTCGGCGGCGGGCAACGTGACGGAGCGCTTCAGATGGCGGGACGCCAGATCCGTGATCTCGGGGGTCGACGGAAGCGCTGTGAGGATCCTCTGCGCGGCTGCGGGAAGGAACTCGAAGATCCGCTCGTAGACCTGTAATCCCGACACGGCCTGGACGATCTGGACCTGATCGAGGACGACCGCCTCCAGGCCAGCGGGCGCGATCTCACCGGTCTCCAACGCGCGGAGCGCGTCGTCCGCGGAAGCGAACAGGATGTCCGCGCGGTCGGCGAGCGCCCAGGACGATCCAAGAGCGGCGACCCGATGCTCGAGCCCAGCGGCCAGGCCCGCAGTCGACTCGGCCAGGCGGTCTGCGGTCTCCGCGGTGGCGCATACGACCAGCGCCTTGGCGGCCGAGCCGGTGGGCTCGATCCGGTCGAGCAGGCCGGCGACCCAGGAGATCAGAAGGCCCGAGCCCGGCCCGGCCTCCAGAACGATGTTGTTCCCCTTCCGGATCACCGGGATCGCAGCCGACTGGAGCGGCGTGGGCACTTCGATCCCCTCGGCCGCGAGGGCCTCGGCGATCTCCGGGGTGACTCCGAGGTCCTCGAAGGATTGCATGAGCTGTGTGGTCAGGAGGGCTCGCCCGATCCGGGGCCTCCCCTGTCCCCTGGCTCGTACGGAAGCTGGTTGAGGAATCGCTGCACCTCGTAGTCGAGCCTGGAGGTCCGGAGCCGATCGGTGTTGGCCACCACGTCCGTGTAGGGCCCGTGACGGTGGGCGGAGATCGTGACCGTGCCCTCGGCGCCGCTGTACGTGGCGGCGTGGGAGGAGTCCTTGGACCGACTCAGTCCGAGCAGGTCGGGGAGAAACTGCTCCGCCTTTGCGAGGACTTCGCTCGGGGCATATGCCGTCTTCCGTTGATAACCGGCCATGGTGCGTCGCGGTTCGAAGCGTCGAAGAGGATCAGGTGTCGAGAAAGGTGCGGAGCGCGGCTGCGTTGTGGAAGCCCTCCAGCCTCTTCTCTCCGCGCGTAACGGTCGGAACCGCGCGGACTCCGTCGGCGAGCGCAGCGGCCCGGAGCTCTGCAATCTCCGCCTCGTATCGATCCACGTCGAGCACGGCCTTCGCTTCGGTACGGTCGAGGCCGACCGAATGTGCGATGTCGACGAGGACGTCGACCCGGCCGATGTCTTCCCCTTCGAGCAAGTGGGCCGCGAACAACCGATCTCGCAGCTGACGATCCAGGCGTGATGCCCGGGCATGGAGCACGAGCTCGTGTGCCTTTCGCGTCCAGGGGACCAGGAGTGGGGGACGGAACGCGATCCCGAGAGCCGCAGCCTCGGCGCGCGCCGTGCGCCACCGCTCCTCCAGCTCCGGATCGTCCAAGGTGGTGAGTGGCATGGGTGGAGGACGGATCTCGAAGGGCTGCCACCGGACGGCGTCGAGATCGGCGCCGTCGACTCGTCGAAGCACTTCGGCGATCAGCAGGGAGAGCGGGTCCACGAAGTCGAAGTGGACCGTGAGGTGCGGGTCGGTCATGGGGGGCAAGCTTTCACGGGATCTCGGGTGACGCCATATTCCGGGCCCGTTCGAACCAGGAAGAGAGCCCCCATGCAGTTCAGCGAGAACGTCGAGAAGCTCAAGCCGTCCGCCACGATCGCGGTCAGCACTCTGGCGAAGAAGCTCGCGGCGGAAGGCCGTGACATCATCAATCTGAGTGCGGGAGAGCCGGATTTCGACACCCCGTCGTTCATCGCGGAGGCCGCGATTTCGGGCATTCGAGATGGACGCACGCGCTACACGCCTCCGGCGGGGGTGCCGGAGCTACGCGCGGCCATCGCGGCGCACCTGAGCGACCGGGCCGGACGCACGCTCCCGGCCGAGGGTGTCGTGGTGACCGCCGGTGCGAAGCAGGCCCTCTTCAATGCCATCTTCAGCCTCTTCGGACCCGGCGACGAGGTACTGATCGCCGCACCGTACTGGACGACCTATCCCGATCTGGTCACGATCGCGCGCGCCGAGCCGAAGCCCGTGTTCGGCACCGAAGCCAACGACTTCAAGGTCACGCCCGCGGAGCTCGAGGAAGCGTGGACCGGAGCCGCGCGTGGACTGGTCGTCAACACCCCGTCCAACCCCACCGGGGCCGTGTACTCCCTCGGAGAGCTCCGGGCGATCGCCGAGTGGGCGCGGGCGCGAGATGTGTGGCTCATCTCCGACGAGATCTACGGCAACATCTACCATGACGGTCCCGGTGCTGCGCCGGGCCTGCTGGATCTACCGGCCGATTCTCTGGGCTCCTTCGTGCTGATCGACGGTGCGTCGAAGAGCTTCGCGATGACCGGGTGGCGCATGGGGTTCTCGTATACCGATCCGGAAGTGGCTCGGAAGTTCACGGCGCTTCAGAGCCAGATGACCTCCAATGCCGCGACCCCGTCGCAGGTGGCTGCGCTCGAGGCGTATGCCAACCGTGACCTGTCGATGCGGTCGCTCGAGAGCATGGGGGAGGCCTTTCGCCGCCGCCGGGATCTCGTCGTACGGCGACTGCAGGAGCTGCTGCCCGGAGTCCCTTACGTCCATCCCGGCGGGGCTTTCTATCTGTTCTTCCGCGTCGACGGCTTCTTCGGCGACGCCGTGCAGGATGCGACCGCCTGGTGCTCGGCGCTGCTGGAGCGCGAAGGTGTGGCACTCGTTCCGGGCGCGGCCTTCGGTGACGATCGTTGGGTGCGCATGAGCTTCGCGACCTCGGACGAGGTGCTCGAGGAGGCCTTCACGCGGATCGCTGCAATGGTGGGAGCGGCAAGCCCCCGCTGAGGCCCCGGGCTCGGCGTTCGCAGGGTCGCCGGGGCGAGGCAGAGGCGAGCGCGCACGCTCAGGCCACGGCGGCGACCACGCGCTCGGCGGCCCCCCGAGCCGGGGCCTCGTAGGCCCCTCCGAAGAGGTTCACGTGCACCAGCAGGTAATAGAGCTGGTACAGGTCGCGACGGAACGCGACATATCCGGGGTCGATCGGCCGGATCTCGTCGTAGGCATCGTAGAAAGCCCGGCCGAACCCCCCGAAGAGCTCGGTCATGGCGAGGTCCACCTCCCCGTCACCCCGGTACACGGCCGGATCGATGATGGCCGGAACGCCGTTCGCCGTGGCGTAGGTGTTGCCGCTCCAGAGGTCGCCGTGGAGCAGACACGGGCTCGGGCTCATCGCGGGTATCGAGGCCACGAGGCGGTCGAACACCCCCTGGGAGCAGTGACCCCGGTCCCGAGCGAGGTCGAGTTGGGGCAGGATTCGCCGGTCTCGCCAGAACGCCGTCCAATCCGGCACCGGCGTGTTGGCCTGGGGGAGTGACCCGATCCAGTTGTCCCGTCGCCATCCGAAGCTCTCCGGGTCGGCCGCGCCGTGAAGCAGCGCGAGCGACCGTCCGAGGAGCGCAAACGTCTCCGCACCCGGCCCGTGATCGGGGAGGTACTCGAGGAGAAGCCAGGACCCCTCCGCCGTTTCCCCGTGATCGATGACCGCAGGCACGGCCAGCTCCGCGCCTGCGCTCACCACTCCCCGCCGAAGTGCGCCGAGCCCGTCGGCCTCCGCTTCGAACATTCCGGGTGTCGCCTGCGGGTTCCACTTCAGAAAGAGTGGGGGACCGTCGTCGACCTCGATACAGCATCCCTGGTTGATGCACCCACCCGACACGGGTACGAGCGAGACGATGTGCGCGGTCGACCTCGTGACCTGCAGGCACGACTCGACGGACTCCCGGATCGATGCCGGGACCGGCGTCACGCGGCGCGCAGTCGGTCGAGCAGCATGCGGCAGGAGCGATGAACCATCTCGTACACGTTCTCGAAGCCGCTCGCCCCTCCGTAATAGGGGTCGGGGACCTCGTCGCCCCCTCCGTGCGTGTCGAACTCGCGCAGGAGCTTGATCTCGGCCGTCGATTCACCAGCGAGCGCCATCCGCCGGATGTTGCGCAGGTTCTCGCGGTCCATGGCGATGACGTAGTCGAAGTGCTCGAGATCGTCGGCCGTGATCTGGCGGGCGCGGCTCGCCAGCTCGATGCCGTGCCGGCCCGCCACGAGGCTGGCTCGTGCGTCCGGCAGCTCGCCTACGTGCCACGAGCCCGTCCCCGCCGAGTCCACCTCGAAGCAGTCGGTCAGACCGGCCTGCTCGACCAGATGCAGGAAGACGCCCTCGGCAAGCGGTGAGCGACAGATGTTGCCGAGGCAGACGAAGAGAACGGCAGTGCGGGAGGAGTCGGAGTTGTTCGTGTCCATCGACCGGGGCACCCGGAGTGGCCCTCGCGAGGCGGGTTCACGAGAAGGGGAGGAGGAAGCCTCACCCACACTTCCGGCAAGTTGTCAGCACGCTACACCCTTTGCAAGGAAGCCGGTTACCTTCAGTCGGCTGCGGATCGAGGCTTCGACCGCGGACCGGCGGTCACTCCTGGAAGGTTGCACGAAGTTGGACACTCATAGCTTTTCCGAGCTCGGGATTTCCGCCGAGCGCCTGGCGGCCATCGAGGCGCTCGGATGGACCGAGCCCACCCCGATTCAGCATCAGGCGATCCCGGCCGGACTGTCGGGCAAGGACGTCGTGGGGATCGCCCAGACGGGCACCGGGAAGACGGCGGCGTTCATGATTCCCGCGCTCGAGCAGGTCGACGCAGGAGGCGGGCTACAGGTGCTCGTGCTCTGCCCCACGCGCGAGCTGGCTCAGCAGGTATCCGATGACACGGTCGCCCTCTCCAAGGGCACGAGCGTTCGATCGGAAGCGATCTTCGGCGGCGTGAGCTACGCCCCTCAGATCAAGGCCCTCGAGCAGGGCTTCGAGGTCATCGTGGCCACGCCGGGCCGCTTCATCGACCACATGCAGTCCAATCGGGTGGACCTGAGCAAGGTCGACTACCTCGTTCTCGACGAGGCCGACCGGATGCTCGACATGGGCTTCCGGCCGCAGATCGAGGAGATCCTCCGGGGCATGCCCCGGAAACGGCAGACGATGCTGTTCAGTGCCACGATGCCGAACGGGGTCCACGATCTGGCGCTGCGCATCACCGACGACGCGCTTTGGATCGAAGCCACGCCCGCGGGGACGACGGCGGAAGGCATCGAGGAGAAGTTCTTCTCGGTGAAGCCCGAGAAGAAGCCGGACCTGCTGCTCGAGCTCATTCGGGAGCCCGGGTGGGACCAGGTGCTGATCTTCACGAGGACGAAGGCCGGCGCGGACGTGCTGGAGGCGAGGCTGCAGCGCGAGGGCATGAAGGTCGACGTCATGCACTCCAACAAGCAGATGAAATACCGGACCCGCGCGCTCGAGCGTTTCGCTTCGGGAAAGGTCCGGTTTCTGGTCGCCACCGACGTCGCCCAGCGGGGTCTCGATGTCGAAGGGATCAGCCACGTCGTGAACTACGACGTTCCGCTGGATCCGGAGGACTACGTGCACCGGATCGGCCGGACGGGTCGTGCCGGTGCGACGGGCACCGCCGTGACCTTCGTGACCGCTGCCGACCTCGGCGCGCTGAAGAGTCTGGAGCACAGGCTCGGCCGGAGCGTGGAGAAGATCCATCTTCCCGATTTCGACTATGCGGGCGTGCCGCAGAAGGAGGCGCGCTCGACGAGCACGCGGGGGCGCAAGTCACGCTCTCCGCAGGGGCTCGGATCCAAATCCGCCGCCGACCTCACACCCGAGGAGTTGGCGGATCTTCTCAACCCGGGGTCCTGAGAGACGCATGTCGAGGGTATTTCGCCGGTACGGCAGCACGTATCAGAGTGTCACGTTCGAGTTCGAGGGGAAGGCGCTGAACGAGGTCGGCTTTCGCCGCGACAACGAGCGGTCGATTCCCGTCGACGAGCTGGACGACCGTTTCGAGCTCCTCGAGACGGTGCACCTCTCGAGCGAGGCCGAGGGCGACGTCCAGAGCGAGACCGAGCAGCTCCTCCTGGATCGCCTTCTGGAGAAGGGCCGGGCTGCGGCCGAACGCCTGCCGGAGGACGGCATCGCGATCGTGGAGAACGAACGTGGGGGGCGCGATCAGCCGAAGCCGCGACAGAAGATCAGCAACGTCGTGGTAGAAGGTGAGAATCGGATGCGCTTCCACTACGTGATCGAGCCGCCGCTCCGGATCTCGCTCTATCGACCCAGAGGGTGAGGCGGCGCGGGCCCGGCCCGCGCCCACTGCACCTGTGGGGGTTCTCCCCACAAGGGGGCTGCGACTTCTCCCGACTGTGGCTTGGCCACCGGTTCCGTATCCTCTTCTCAGCGGTATGGAGCCGTACGCTGAGGGCGAGGATTCTGCACTCCGTCCGAGTCCCGGTTCGGCTCCCGGGTCTTGCCGGAAGTTCAGGGCAGGGGCTTCCGGCGGGCCCGAACGTTTATGCGAGGTGGCTGTTGGCGGGAGGGTCACGGTCGCCTCCGCATTCGACCCGGTGAGGTTCGCCTCACCGGGTCTTTTTTTTTCGCGGGGGCTCAGCGCACTCCCAGGGGTCGCCCGTCCAGTCGCCATGCAGGGTCGATCGGGATGCCGAGATGGGCCAGCGCCGTCGCGGCGACGTCCACGATGAAGGTGTCGCGCTCGATCCGGCCCTGCCCCGCGGTCGGCAGGCTGGCCAGAATGAACGTGGTCATCTCCTCCGGGGAGTCTCCCCCGTGTCCTCCGTCCGCGCGTCGTCCGTGATCCGTGCTCACGAGGATCAACCAGTCTTCCGAGGCGTAGGTCGAGCGGGAGCGCACGGCTTCGACCAACATTCCGACGTGGCGATCGGCGAGAGCGATCGCGCCCCTGTACTCCACGCCGATCGAGGCGGTCTGGTGGCTGGCTTCGTCGGGGTTGCCGAGGTACACGAAGACCGCGTCCGGGTCCCCTTCGGCCAGCTGGCGGACCGCGAGCTCCGTCCCTCTCCCGTCCGCCTCGGCCCAGCCCAGCTCGTAGCCGTCGAGCAGCTCTCGCCCGTCGACCTCCGGTCCGACGGCGGTCGAGCCGCCCTCGAGCTCCATGAGCGGCACCCAGTCGACGACGGCGAAGGTGGTCAACTCGGGTCGGGTCTGCTCGATGCGGGTCAGGAAGCCCGGGAACTCGTCGTAATTCCGTCCCCCGAACTCGTTGTCCGTGACACCGTGCTTCTCGGGCCAGACACCGGTGAGCATGGACGACCACGATGGCCCACTCACCGAAGGTGAGGTGGTGCGGGTGGTGGACGAGAACGCACCCTCGGCCGCCAGAGCGTCGAGATGCGGCGTGGCGACTTCGGCCAGCACGTCGGGGCGGACCCCGTCGATTCCGATCAGAAGCAGCTTCGGTGTCCGTGCCGCGTCCGGCTCGTCGGCTGGTGCTCCCCCCGGGCCGCAGGCGAGGAGCGCGGCGAGTCCGGCCATGCCGGCCAGCATGGCGAGACGCTCACGGCTCGGGCGGGGTCCCGTGACCCCGCGGAGTTGCGCCGGCTGGCGTCTTTCGCTCCTCTTTGCGCATCGCGTCATCGAAGATTCTCCGGAGGTTCAGGAATGTCGGTTCGCCACGTGGATGCCTTGCCGGCCGAGGAGGTGAAGGCCGGATCGGGGACCAGGAGACAGGTTCTCATCGGCCCGGATCAGGGGCCCAACTTCGCCATGCGCCGCTTCATCATGGAGCCCGGGGGTGGCATGCCCATGCACACGAACAAGGTCGAGCACGAACAGTACGTGCTTCGGGGCAGCGCGCGAGTCCAGATCGGCGACGAGGTCCACCACGTGAAGGCGGGCGATGTCGTGTACATCCCCGGCGGCGTACCGCACAACTACCAGGCGGACGACGAGGGGTTCGAGTTCCTGTGCGTCGTTCCGAATCAGCCTGACGAGATCGAGTTGGTCGACTGCTGATCGCCGCGGTTGGCGGGCCCATGGGGCCGCTCACGTCAGCAAGGCGAAGCCGGACAGTGCCAGTCCGGTAACGACTGGAATCGTGAAGTTGTCGTCAAGGGGCCAGGAGCGCCGCTCGGCCAGGGCGGCGAGCAAGGCGGCTACGAGCGCCGCTGGCCACGCGTGCCGGGAGAGGAGCAGGGCGAGCGCCACGAGGAGGAAGCTGGCGGTCCCCTCCGCCGTTCCACCCAGGAAGGGGCGTCGTCCGTACCTCTGGCCGACCACGCTGGCGATCGGATCGGCGAGCCCCAGGACCAGAACCGCGCTGATCGCCTCCGCCCGCGGCACCAGCGCGACGGTCACGAGCACCCCGAACGTGTACCAGGTCGATGACGCCGCCCCTTCCGCCTCCCTGGGGGAAGCCAGGCTGGTGAAGGACCGAAAGAAGAGCTCGTTGGCGTCCTCGTTGAGGAGGCGCACGGCATCTGCGATGAGCAGGAGCGCCCCGATCGCTCCGATGATCGAGAGCGCCTCGATCCTCGAGATGTCGAGGAAGGCCAGCGCCAGGGCGATCACGACGCCATTGAACGCGTGGAAGATCTTGCGCCACGGCTGAAGACCGCGGGTCCGGTCCACCAGCTCGTCAAGCGAGCTCAAAGACGTCTCCGAGATGGTTCGGCCCCCTGTGGATCGAGTCGCTGGAAGCGAATCGTCGTCGGCCCGAGCGGGTCAGCCGAACTCGATCCCTCCACCCGCCGCTTCGGCGGTGAGCAGTGCCGTGTCCGCGGCGCGCATGAGCGCCTGCGCATCCTGGAAGTCCCTCGAGTAGGCGACGATCCCGAAGCAGACGGGACCGGACGCGAGGCCAGCCAGAGCGGACTCGATCCGATCTGCGGCGATCCTGCCACCCTGCGCATTGCTGCCGATGAGCAGCACCACGTAGCGACCGCCTCCCATGTGCGACACGAGGTCGGCGCTCCTGGAGATCCGGTCGATCTCCTGACCGACCCGGCGAATATCTTCCGGGTCGCTGCTCTCGCTGCCGCCGGCGGAAAGGAGCATCACGGTGAAGGGGAGCCCACGGTCTCCCGCCTCGAAGAGGTAGTTGTAGACGAGGTCGAAATGGAGGCGATTCGCCAGGCCCGTCTGGGCGTCCGTGAGTGCCGGGTGCGAACGCGCGAGCCCGCTTGCTCCAGCGTCGTCGCTGCCGATCATGGATGCTCCATCGTCGGGGATACGGGGGCTGGTTCAATCTCGAACATGGACGGCCGCCGTGCCAACGATGTCGGTGGCTTACTGCGGAAGTGCGAGCGCGACGAGCTCCGCGGGCTCGCCCCCCCCGCCCACCGAGATCACGATGTACTGTCGGCCCTCGTGCATGTAGGTCATCGGGAGGCCGATCTGGACGTTGGGCAGCTCGATTTCCGCGACGGTCTCGCCGGTGGCCTTGTCCAGCGCGCGGAAGGTGGGGCCGCCGGAGGCACCTTCCCCGGCGAAGAGCAGGGTCCTGGTGACCAGCAGGCCGGCGCGGGAGACCTTGCCCGTGCGCGGAACCAGAGCCGGATCGATCTGGAGGCGCTCCGCGACGCCGTCGGGCGTGTCACCGTTGGGCACCATCCACGAGAACGTCCCATCGGTCAGATCGAGGGCGGTGATCCGCCCCCACGGAGGCTTCACGATCGGTACACCGCGCGCGATCTGGGCCCTCGCGAAGCCGAAGATGTAGTCCATGTCGGACTGGTCCCCGCCGGGGATCAGCTGGAGGATGGACGCGTTCGTCTGGGAGCCGACGTAGAGCATTCCGGTCTCGGGATCGAGCGCGCCGCCCTCCCAGTTCGCCCCGCCGATGGTACTCGGAAGCGACAGCGTGCCGTTCGTTCCGTCCGGTGCGTCGGCCAGCGACGGCGGTGTGAAGATCGGTCCCATGCGGTAGTCAGCGGCGGCCTCGAGCGCCCGTTCCCGAATCTCGGGCGTGAAGTCGATCAGATCGTCCTCCGAGAAGCCCTGCCGATCGAATGGCGGGGGCTTGGTGGGAAAGGGCTGCGTGGGGGAGGTCCACTCGCCCGGAACGTCGGTCTGCGGAACCGGGCGCTCCTCGATCGGCCAGATGGGCGCGCCGGTGATTCGGTCGAAGACGTACGTGAATCCCTGCTTGGTGAGCTGGGCCACGATCTTCCTCGGTTCCCCGTCGATCTCCAGGTCCGCGAGGATGGGGAAGGTCGGATTGTCCCAGTCCCAGATGTCGTGGTGGATGATCTGGAAGTGCCAGACCTTCTCTCCGGTTCGGGAGTCGAGGCACACGAGGCTGGTCGAGAACAGATTGTCTCCGTGCCGGTGCCCACCGTAGTAGTCACCGGTGGCCGCCTCGGTCGGAAGGTAGACGTAGCCGGTTTCGGCATCGTACGAGATGGGCGCCCACACCGCGGCATTCCCCGTGTACGTCCACGAGTCGTTCAGCCACGTCTCGTTTCCTTCTTCGCCGGCATCCGGGATCGTCTTGAACGTCCAGAGGAGCTCGCCGCTGTGCGCATCGTATCCGCGAATATCTCCGGGCGTGTTGATCATCGACGGTGGGCGAAGGCCCACGTGATGTGCCGAGCCGACGACGACGACGTCTCCGACCACGGTCGGCGGAGAGCTCGATCCGATGGTTCCCACCAGAGGGACTCCGTCCCGGGTCCGGTGTTCCTGATTGAGGTCCACGACTCCCTCGGCTCCGAACCCTTCGACGGGGTGTCCGGTCTCGGCATCGAGGGCCACGAGGTGGTAGCCCGGCGTGACCACCAGGATGCGGCGGTCGTCCCCGCCGTCGGACCAGTACGCCACTCCCCGACCGGGATTCGGGCGCGGGGCGGCCGACAGGCGCTCCCCCTCATCCATGCGCCACGTCCAGAGCGTTTCACCGTTGCCGGCGTCGATCGCGACGACGCTCCTGCGCATGCCTGCCGTTGCGAAGAGAACACCGTCGATCATGAGGGGCGTCGTCGACGAGCGTATGAACGGATTGGGCCCGAAGTTCCTGGCGTTCCAGCGCCAGACGATCTCGAGATCGCCGACGTTGCTCGCGTCGATCTGATCGAGCGGCGCGTAGCGCGTGTGCCCCGCGTCACCCCCGTAGACCGTCCACTCTCCACCCGTGGTCCCCGTCTGCGCATGAACGTCCGGGGCCTTCGTGACGGGCCCGGCCAGGGCGAGGAGCGCGAGGATCGCTGGGAGACGTCGAATGCGGATCATCTGGATTCCGGGCGAGCAGGAGGGCGAGCGGGCCGGGGCGTCCGTGCGACCGGTCCCGGCTGGAAGGCTAACGTGGTCCGACGCCTCGCCGATCGCCAGATCACGCGCTGTGGCCGCGTTGCCCTGCGCCGACGACCCGCCTAGCCTCTCCGTTCATGGAGAGACGCCTACCCTTACGGCTCGCCGGCCTCGTGCCGGTCGTTCTCGTGCTCGGTACCGGTTTCCTGCTGGGACCCCGCGTCGGTTTCGAGGAGCGCTGGAGTGAGCCGGAGGTTCCCGACGATCCGGAAGCATGGCTGATGGAGCGCGAGGCGGGGGTCCCCGACCTGAGGCTCGGGGACGAGAAGGGGGTCGTCTGGGCGGACGACCTCGCGCGCACGCCCACGCCCGTCTCGCTCGTGTACGTGCACGGCTTCTCGGCGGACCGTCACGAGATGGAGCCGGTCCTGTCCGAGGTGGGGCGGACCGCGGGGGCGAACGTCTTCTTCACGCGTCTGAGGGGACACGGTCGGGACGGAGCGGCCATGGCGGAGGCCACGGTGGAGGACTGGCTCGACGACGTGGCGGAAGCGGTCGCGGTGGGAGCCCGAATCGGATCTCGCGTGGTGCTCGTCGGAACGTCGACCGGCGGCACGCTCGCCACGTGGGCGGCGAGTCGTCCGGAGGCGGCATCGCGGGTGGCCGGGCTCGTGCTCGTCTCGCCCAACTTTCAGCCGAAGGATCGCACGTCCCGGGTTCTGCTCCTTCCGTGGGGGAGCGTCGTCGCCCGCACGATGATCGGCGAGGAGCGATGCTTCGTACCGGAGAACGATGCCCAGGCCCGACACTGGACGACGTGCTATCCGACCGAGGTGCTCGCGACGATGATGGCGCTGGTGGAGCACGTCCGGAGGATGGATCTCTCCTCGATCGACGTTCCGACGCTCGTGCTGTACAGCCCGGAAGACCAGGTAGTCGAGCCGCTGGAGACGGAACGGGTGCTCGAGCGCATGACCGGCATCGAGCCCGAGGTTCGAATCGTGCGGTCCACGACCGACCCTGCGCGACACGTCCTGGCCGGCGACATCGTGTCCCCGGAATCGAACGAGGAAGTCCGGTCGGTGATCCTCGCCTTCCTCGAGCGGATCCGGTGAGCGGGGATTCGGAGGTGCGTCGCCCGGAGGAGGAGCCGGCGCGGATCACGCCCGACGAGTTGCTGGCCCGCCTCGAGGCGCTCGGTATCGAGGCACGCACGGTGTCGCATCGGCCGGTGTTCACCGTGGAAGAGGCCCGGGAGCACCGCGGCGATCTCCCGGGGGCGCACGTCAAGAACCTCTTCCTGCGGGACAAGAAGGGCGCCATGTGGCTCGTGGTCACCCTCGAGAGTCGAAGCGTCGACCTGAAGGCGCTCGCTCGAGAGCTCGGACACCGCAACTTCTCCTTCGGGAGCCGGGAACGGCTGGAGCGCTACCTCGGTGTGATCCCGGGCGCGGTCACACCCTTCGCCGTGGTGAACGATCCCGACGGGCACGTTCGGGTCGCGCTCGACGTCGCGCTGCAGGAGCACGACCTGTGGAATTTCCATCCGCTGGTGAACTCGCGTACCACGACGATCGGCGGCGCGGACATGGTCCGGTTTCTCGAGTCCGAGAACCACCCCCCGCGCTGGGTGTCCTTCGAAGAGGAGTGACCGGTCCCGGGCTCAGCCGGAGGGTCTCGCGAGCGCGGGCAGTCGATCGAACCACGGGCGAGCCCGCTCCAGCTGTCCGGCGAGCCGAAAGAGCACGTCCTCGCGACCGAAGTGACCCACGATGTGGATCCCGATCGGGAGGCCCTCGGCGCTCGATCCGAGCGGGACCGACATCGCGGGGTGCCCCGTCGCGTTGAAGATGGCGGTGAAGGGGGTGAAATCGAGGGCGCTCCGGGCGGCCTCGTCGATCAGACCCGCGGCCTTCACGAGTCGGCCGGAGCCGAACATCCCGAGCACGCGCAGCTGAGCCCGCTCCGCGGACGACGGGCCGATCGTGCCGAGAGGTGGTGGTGGCTGGGAAAGCGTCGGGGTGAGAATCGCGTCGTAGCCGTCGAAGAACGCGCCGATCGATCGACCCATGAGCTCGAGCCCGCGCAGGGCGGTGGCGAATTCGTTGGCCGAGAGCGCGTCGGCCAGGAGCGCCAGTGCCCGTGTCGCCGGCTCCAGATCGCCTGTCCGCGGGCGTCGACCGACCATCTCGACGGCCTCGGAGACGTCGGCGCCGAGCTCGCCGGCGACGACCGTGAGGAAGTCTCGGGCAAAGCGAGGCCCGTCGACGGGCAGGTCCGCATGGGTCAGCTCGTGGCCCAGCTGCTCCAGCAGGGTCACTGTGTCTTCCACCGCGGAGACGCAGGCAGGGTGGATTTCCACCGGGACGCAGGCTGTCGTCGTCCATGCGATGCGGAGGCGACCCGGATCGGTGTCGACCTCGTCTCGATACGGACGTGCGGGTGGCGGGATCTCGAACGGGGCACCGAGGTCCGGTCCGTGGGTCGCGTCCAGCATGACCGCGCTGTCCCGGACGCTCCGCGTGAGGACGTGCTCCACCGTGGCCCCTCGCCAGTTCTGTCCGCGACGCGGCCCGGTCGGCGTCCGCCCACGTGTGGGCTTGAGCCCGAACAGGCCGCAGCAGGACGCGGGAATCCTGATCGATCCTCCACCGTCCCCCCCGCCGGCCATCGGCACGATGCCCGCCGCGACGGCGGCGCCCGATCCGCCGCTCGACCCACCCGGAGTGCGGCGGGGATCCCAGGGGTTGCGGCACGGCCCCCAGTACTCCGGCTCCGTCGTGGGCAGAAGCCCCCACTCCGGCGTGTTCGTCTTGCCGAGCACGGAGACGCCGGAGGCACGCACCCGCCGGGCGAGCTCAGAGTCCCAGTCGACCGCGAAGTCCGCGAGAAAGCGGCTGCCGGCCGAGGTCGGATGGCCGGCGTACGTCGTCATGAGGTCCTTGGCGAGAAAGGGGACGCCGGCGAAGGGGCGTGGGGCGGTGCCTTCGCCGCGACCCTCGGAGATCTCGTCGGTCGTGCGTCGTGCCGCCTTTCGCGCGTCGTCCACCATGAGATGGACGACGGCGTTGAGCTCGGGGTTGAGCGAGCCGATGCGGGCAATCGCGATGTCGAGGAGCTCGTCCGGGGTGACCTCGCGGGCCCTGACGCGGTCCGCGAGCGCCGTCGCGTCGTGCGAGAGGTACTCGTCGTGCGTCATGGCTTGCGCGGGGTCGGGTGGGTCATGCGCCGAGCGCCCGTTCGAGGTCGGAGAGCATCTGCCGGGAGCTGGCGTGGTCGGGCATGAACTCGACCGCCCGACGCGCATGTGGGAGCGCGTCGTCGAAGCGCTCGAGGCGAAGGTACGTGCGCGCCAGCTCGAAGTGCGCGAGCCCGAAGCCCGGGTCGGCGGCCACGGCCCGTGCGTAGGCGTCGGCGGCCTCGGCCAGGCGGTCCGCGCGCTGGAGCGTGTTCCCGAGATTGAAGTGGGCCAGAGGCTCGTGCGGGTTGAGCCGGAGCGCCTCCTCGAATGCCTCTCGTGCTCCGCCCGGGTCCCCGTCGTTGGCACGCGCGATGCCGAGGTTCACCCAGGCGAGCGGCTGCTCCGGCTCGATCGCCAGGCTGGCCTCGAATTCGGCGATGGCACTGGCCCACGCACCGGCCTGGCTGTGCGTCTGGCCGAGCGCGTGGAGGATTCGCGGGTCGCGGGGGCGCAGCTCGAGCGCCTTCCCGTACGCGACCTCACTGGCCGCGAGATCTCCCTCTTCCCGCGCCCGATCGCCGAGGAAGCCCAGCGCGAGTACCCATCGTCCCCGAAGCGCCTCGTCCGCGAGCGGGTCGGCAGCCACCCCGTCGAGCGCCGCCGCGAGCTCGCGGCGGACCCGCGGGTCCTCGCCCCGTGACCAGTGGAGGGCCGCCAGCGCCAGCGTTCGGACATCGAGGTCGTCATCGGACGCCAGGGCTCGGAGGTCCGTTTCCACCGGCGCGGGCAGGGAATCGAGGTCCGGGCGCAGGTACGCGGTCAGGAAGCGGCTCAAGCCCTGGAACTGGATCAGCGGGTCGGTCTCTTCCGGGTGCAGGAGGAGCGCGGCGGCCTCCTCCGGGTTACGAGCGCGGAACTCCGAAGCGATGCCCGACACGAGGGGGCGGTGCGGCTTGGTCTCCCCCCACAGGGAGGATATCTGGCGCTGCAGCTCGAGGGCGGTGCGGTCGGTGTGACACTGCGCGCATGCGCTCTCGACTCCGAGATCCGCGTCGAAGACGGGGCGGGGGATCGCGATCGTGTGATCGGATCGGGCAAAGCCCACGCCCTCGCCCACCTCGGGATGCTGGAGGTACGGCATGTGGCACGAGACGCACTTCGCTCCATCCGACCCGGGCTCGTGGAACGTGTGCTGCTTCGGGTCGACCGCCTTGCTCAGATGACAGGAAGTGCACTGCCCGTCGTCGAACGGGCTCGCGAGCGGAGACCTGTCCACGTCCCAGTACCCCTGGGCGTGCGGCTCGTGACAGCTCACGCAGTCCATGGGGCCCTGCAGGTAACACGCGGACGCGAGGTGCGTTGCCTGGTACGCGAAAGTGCGGACCCTGCCATCGGTCGTATAGGGCCGGTCGCCGAGGATCGGGTACTTCAGCGCGTAGTACGCCTCCAGGGGCTCGCCCGGGAGATAGCCTTCCTTGAGCACGTCCTTGAGCGCGTGACACTGGAAGCACACGGAGAGGGAGGCGTCCTTGTCGAGATACGCCAGGCTCAGGATCCCCACGTCTCGTCCGGGGCCGAAATCACCGGCGGCCGCCCGCTCCACGTGTGTGCGCCCCGGGCCGTGACATGACTCGCAGTTCACCTGGAGCGTCGTGTAGGTCGTCGCGTACCCCGAGCCTGGATCGAGCTCGGTCAGGATCTGGCTCCCGTGGCATTCCTGACAGTTGGCGAAGCGATCGACCGTCCCGATGGGCCGCAGCGGCGGCCAGTCTCCGCAGTCGGCCAGTCGCATGTCGGCGGTGATCGGCTCCCACCCGCGGTTCGTTCGCGATCCGGTGTTGCAGAACCAGGTCTGCTCGGCCCCGGACCAGTCCCACGGCAGGAACCGCTCGGTGCCGTCGACCTGCCGGCCGATGAAGCCCTGCGTACCGCCCCCGATCATGTGCGCCCCGCCGATCACGCCGTCGACCCTGTAGACGGCCTCGTCGAAGCCGTCCTGCCGCACCACGAACTCGTAGGTTCCGGCACGGATCCGGGGCACCACGGTAGCGTCGGCGAAGCGAATCACCCGACCGTCGAAGGGTGCGATCACGACGTCCGGGCCGGGAGCTCCGCCGGCTCGACCGTGCGTCGAGCCGGCCCACGCGTGGTACTCCGCCTCGTGGCACGCCATGCACGCTTCGGCCCCGACGAAGTCGGACGGAGAAACCGCACGCTCCGCGAGGAGCGCGCCGGACGGGAAATCGGCGGATGGGCCGCTCGCGCCGTCGCCGCCGCACGCCGTGAGAGCGGAGACTGCGAGGGCCGCTGCCGTGAGCTGCCGGAGTCTTGCCGCGGCCGTCCGGCGCGGGGCTGGGATCACGGCCGACCCGGTCCGGCCCACGCAGGCTGCTCGCAGCCGCAGAGCGTGCGGATGTGGGCGACGAGGGCCCGGATCTGATCCGGCTCGAGAAGATCTGCGAAGGGCGGCATGAGCGGGCTCTTGTCGAGCACGAAGCCTCCGGCCGCGATGCCGTCGTACAGCGTGTCGTCCGGACGCTCGGACATGGCTGTCGCATCGGCGTGTACGGTCGGCGTAACGCCGAGGTTGGGCGCGTTCCATCCGTCGCCGCGGCCTTCGGGTCCGTGACACGAGGCGCAGTGCCTCGCGTACAGCGCCGAGCCGTCCCGCTCGGCACCGGGAGGGATCGCCGCAGGCGCCTGGGGCTGCCCGATCACCTGGGGATTCGGCTCGGGTGGAAGGCTCATGACGTAGGCGGCGAGCCTGCGCGCTTCGCGCTCCGGCATCCGCTGGGCCGGCATGGTCGTGCCCGGCAGCAGGGCCCTCGGGTTCCGGATCATGCCGAGCACGTACTCGTAATCGGCCCGCTCACGGATTCCGTCGAGAGGGGGGCCGAGGAGGCCGCCCTGCCCACCGATCTGATGGCATCCCCGGCACGCCAGCCGGTTCTCCAGGAAGCGCTCCATGCGCGCGGCCTGGTGTGCGGACAGAGGCTCCGCCCCGGTCTGTGCGTCCGCCGCCGAGGGTGCGCCGGCGAGGGCGAGCGCGAGCGCCGTGACGCCGAGGAGCACCTTCGTGCCGGCGGAGCCCGTGCGGGCCGTGGATGACGCGGAGAACGGCTTAGCCATGGCCCGGAAGCCTCTCGGGACGCGGCGGCGGTGTCAAGAAAGCCGCGCCGGCGGGCGCCGGACGCTCAGTCCGGCTCGGAATAGTGCAGCGCGAACACCGCCCCCTGGGAATCCCGACAGTGCGCCACGAGGTCCCCACCGGGGATCTCCATGGGCTCGTTCCAGACCTCGCCCCCGGCCGACCGCACAGCGTCGACGGCCTCATGGATGTCCGCGACCCGGATGTAGAAGACCCAGTCGAGCGCGGGCGTCCTGGGGCCCCTGCCCATCATCCCGCCCCGCGGCTGCTCGGCCGTTCCGAACATCCGGTACACTCCGACTTCACCCATGTCCATCTCGCCGGTCTGGTCCCACCCGAAGAGGTCGGTGTAGAACGCCCAGGCGCCCGAAGGATCGTCCGTGATCAGCTCGTTCCAGGCGACCTCTCCGACGCGCGGCGGACCGTCGTGGCCGGGCGTGTCGTCGATCGGCTGGAAGGCCGCGAACACCGCGCCGAAGGGGTCACGGATCATCGCCACCGACCCGACCGTCGGAATGTCCATCTCGGCCATCACTGTGGCTCCGAGCTCGCGCGCCCGGCGAGCAGTCCCCTTCACGTCGGGCGTGGAGACGTAGGCGAGCCAGTGCGGCGGGGCGCCCATGTCGATGGCCTCCGCAGAGAGCTGCATGATGCCACCGATCGGGGCCTCTCCGTTCATCCACATGGTGTAGGGCTTTCCGGCTCCGTCGAACGGCGCCGTTCCCCATCCCGTGACCGCGCCGTAGAACTCCGGCGCATCGTCCGGCGCAGTGGTCATCAGGTCGTACCAGCAGAACCGGCCCCTCGGCGTCTCGCCCATCATCACCTCCTCGTCGCGTTCGCTCCTGCGTCTTCCGGCGAGTCGGAAAGGTATGACGGAGGCGCGCCCCGCGCTCACGGATGCGGCGCGGGGCGCGTGATCACCTCGCGGTCACTCGGATCGCAGCACCGCGATGGGGTCCGTGGCCGAGGCTCGGGCCGCGGGCACGAAGGAGGCGAGCGCGGCGACGCCGAGGAAGAGGGCGAGCACGGTGCCCAGCGTCACGGGATCGGCCGGATCGACCCCGTACAGCCCCGCGGAAGCCAGCTGGCCGAGAAGGAGCGCGAGGGCCAGTCCGATGCCGAGGCCGGCACCCGTGAGCTTGAGCCCGCCCCCGACGACCTTTCTCCGGATCTCACCCCGGGTTGCTCCCAGGGCGATTCGAACGCCCAGCTCCCGCTCACGTTGTGCGACCGAGAAGGAGATCAGGCCGTAGATGCCCAGCGTCGCGAGCAGGAGCGCTCCGCCGCCGAACACGCCGAGGAAGACGGAGCCGATGGTCCACTGCATCTGGTTCTCCCCGACGACGTCGTTCATCGGGCGGATCGTCAGGGGAAGATCCGGCGCCACCTCGCCCAGCTCGGTGCGGATGGCGGGTACCAGGTCGGCCGGATCCGACGCGGTCCGGCCGACGACGAAGAAGCGTCGCGAGCTGGCCTGGAGCGCGGGACGATAGTACTGGGGCCCGACGTTGGCCGGATCGAGATCGGAGTGGTTGATCTCTTCCGCCACCCCGATCACGGAGACGGCCGTGGCGTCGTCGGGTCCACCGAGAAGAAGCGTCTGGCCGCTCGCCCTGCCCCCCGGCCAGAACCGCTCGGCCAGTATGCGGTTCACGATGACCACGGGCTGGGCATCGACGCCATCGGTCGCGCCGAAGTCCCGACCGCTGATGAGCTCGATGCCCATGGCCTCGAAGTAGCCCGGGTAGACGTAGTTCGCCGTGGCGAGAGGCCACTCGTCCTCTGGAGCGCCCGCGAGGGCCGAGGGCGCAACCTGCGCCGTGATCGTCTCGTGGTTCAGCGGGAGCCAACGGACCGCCGACGCCGCCTCGACGCCCGGGATCCGGGCCACGGCCTCGACCGCCTCGGCCATGAACGCGCGGCGCTCCTCCCCGGAGGGATACGCGTCGGCGCCCAGGATCACCTCGGTGGTTGCGATACGATCCGGATCGAAGCCGAGGTCGAGCCGCTGCACCGAGGCGAAGCTTCGGAGCATCAGCCCTGCCCCGGTGATGAGAACGACCGCGAGGGCGACCTGAGCGACGACCAGGACGTTGCGGCCTCGCGTCGTGGCGAGCCCGCCGGAGCCTTTCGAACCCTCCTTGAGACCGACCGAGAGGTCGACGCGCGACGCGGACAAGGCGGGAATCAGACCGAACGCCACCGGCGTGGCGAGCGTGACCGCCAGGGAAAAGGCGAGCACCGTGCGGTCGATGTCGATCGCCCCGACCTTGAAGAGGTCCTCGGGAATGACCGGGTTCAGCATGCCCGTGATCCAGTATGCCATCCCGATCCCCAGCGCCCCGCCGACGACGGCCAGGACGAGGCTCTCGGTCAGGAGCTGCCGAATGATCCGCCCGCGACGCGCCCCCATCGCGGCGCGCACCGAGACCTCGCGAAGCCGCGCGCTCCCACGGGCGAGCGTGAGGCTCGCCACGTTGGCGCACGCGATCAGTAGCACGAAGACCACCGCGCCGAGCAGGACGTAGAAGAGCGCGTTCAGGATGTCCCACGCGAAGTTGAGCGCCTCTCGAACGGGCTTCACCGACACCCCGGACATCCGTCCGTCGACGTCCGGGTACTGCGTCGAGAGCTCCGCCTGGATGCCCTCCAGCTCGGTGCGAGCCCGGTCGGGGGTCCAGCCTTCATTCAGTCGCCCGATGAGCTGGTAGGGTCGACTCTCACGATCGGCGGATCGGTCGTCCCGCGAGGTGAGCCACATCTTGACCCCGCCGAACGGGAAGTTGAATTCGGGCGGCATCACGCCGATAACCGTGTGCTGGACGCCGTCCAGGGTGATCGCCCGACCGATGATGGACGGGTCCGCCGCGTACCGCCGCTCCCAGAGTCCGTGATCCATCACGACGACGCGCTCGCCGCCCGGGCCGCCCTCCTCCGCACGGAACGTCCGGCCCATCGCCGGGATGGCTCCCAGCACGTCGAACATGTTCGGCGTGAGCCTCGAGTACTGGATCTGCTCCGGCCCCTCGGCGTCGGTCACATTCGCCGATCCGTACGTGTAGGCGGCCAGATCTCGGAATGCCCGGCTCCGCTCCTTCCAGTCGGCGTACTGCGGGAACGAGAAGCGGTCCATGTCCCACCCCGTGGTGGGATTGACCTGATTGACCTGCACCAGCTCGTGGGCGTCGCCATAGGGCAGCGCCCGGAACAGATACGGGTTCATCACGCTGAAGATCGTGGTGTTCGCGGCGATCCCGAACGCGAGCGTGAGAATGACCAGGCCCGCGTAGCCCGGTGACTTCCGGATCGACCGAAGCGCGTAGGTCACGTCCTGCCGAATCTCGTCGAGCGACATCATTTCCCTCCTCCTCTCGTCCCTTCCCATGCGCGTCTGCATCTCCTCGCAGTAGGCGCGCGTCTCATCCATGTCTCCGAACCGGCGAAGCGCTTCCCGATGCGCGTCGGCCGGGTCCCATCCCTCGTCCTTCAGCTCTTCCGCAGCGAGCTCCAGGTGGTGGCGCAGCTCGTCGTCGACGGAGGACCGCACGTCGGCGCGCGAGGAGCGGTCCAGCCGGAAGACACGCTTGAATCCGCCGGGGACGTTCGTCATCCCTTCCTCCGCCCGAAGCCGATCACCTTGGCTCAGCCCTCACTGGCGACCGGCTCGAGCACCTTGAAGACGGCCTCGGCGTAGCGGCGCCAGAACCCGACCTCCTGCTCGAGCTGCCTGTGACCCTCCGCCGTCAGGTGGTAGAACTTGGCCCGCCTCCCCTTGTCGGAGACGCCCCATTCGGCCTCGATCCATCCGGCGCGCTCCATCCTGTGCAGGGCCTGGTAGAGCGCGGCATCCTGCAGCTCCAGGGCGCCCTCGGAGCGCGCCTGGATCGATCGCGACACCCCGAAGCCGTGAAGCGGCCCCTGCGTGAGCGTCTGCAGGATGACCAGGTCGACGGTGCCGGGCAGCAGACCTCGTGTTGGTTCCGACATGCGACGTTCCTCCGTTCGGTGCCGAGGGGGGCGCCAAGAGCCGGGTCAGGTGTCGACGCCTTGCCCTCACCTACTATCCTCACTTGGTGAGGTTAAGCACTCAGGAGACTACGGGGAAGGGGTCGCAGGGGTTTCAGCCGGGGGGCGATCCCGCCGGAGTGGTGCGCCCGCGGCCCTCACCGTTCTTCGTCGCTCGAGTCCGCCGGCGTCCATTCGAAGCCGAGAACGGCCGACCACTGCGAGAGCTTCAGGTCGATGTCGGCGAGCTCCCCCGGGTCCAGGTCCGGGTCGAATCGCCCCAGGTCGAAGAGCTGCACGAAGGGACTCTTTCCTCGGGCCCATCCGAGGCCGAGCATGATGTCGGCGCGGCCGAGCCGGAAGGAGGCCCCCCCGCCGAATCGAAGCAGGTCGTACTTGGTGAAGGTCACGTCGTTTATCTCCACCGCCCGATCAGCCGCGGCGGAGTTGTCGGTCGACAGGTTCAGATAGACGCGGGTGCTCCCGACGTCCTGCTCAATGCCGACGCCCCAGTTGAGGATCGATACGGACTCGAACGTGGCGTCGTTGTCGACCGGATCGCCACCCGTCTGCGGAACGAAGTCCTCGGCGTCGACGACCGTGAAGCGGTCCCTTCCCTCGAACCATTCGCCGCTCAGATGGACGCGTGTGCCTCCGAGGGTCCAGCCGAGCCCGGCCCCGACCGCCCAGCCGCTCTCGAACTCCGACGAGAGATCCGACTGGACGTTGGAGACGAGCAAGGGGGTCTCCACGATCAGGGAGTCCGGGTCGGTGCTGGCTGCGGACCCGTTGTATACGGCCCGCCCGTCTCCGAGGAGCGAGATGCTGGGTGTCGTAGCATTCACGCCGAGGGACACGTCTCCCCGCTCGTAGGTCAGACCCAGCTTGGTCAGGAAGCGGTAGTGCTTGTATCGGCGCGACCTCAGGCGCGTGGCGATCGCGACATCGTTCGCGGACGTGGCCGCCTGGAGGAGGAGCTCCGAGCGAATCTCGTGAGACCGGATCGCCAGGTACGGGGCGGCACCGATACCCAGGTTCTCCGTGAGCGGATACGCCCACGCGAGTCCCGTCCACGTCTCGCGCAGGGCTGTCGACCCGTTGTAGGCGCCGGCGATGTCCTCCGGCCCGGGCGTATCGAACACGTCATCCTGTGTGATCTGGTAGCTCGAGATGTCGAGACCCATCTGCTGTCGCGTGAGCACCGAGTAGACGAGCACGTGATCGCCGAGGAATCCGAATTCGAGCGGGGTCGCCAGGAAGGTGGCGATCGGGCGCGTCGAGGAGGACCCGAGGTCGGAGCCCTCTCCGGCTGCGTTTTCCAGCGTGAAATTGCTGGCCCGATAGACACGGGCGCTCAGCAGGAAGCCCGCATCGCGGTAGAGCGCCAGAGCACCCGGGTTGTAGTACACCGCGCTCAGATCTCGTACCGATCCGATCATCGCACCGCCGAGAAGGGCCGAACGTGTCCCGTACTGCTCGGACCAGTAATGGCTGTCCTGAGCGACTACGGGCGTGGACGCGGTCCAGGCACCGGCAGCGAGGAGTGTGGTCAGGCAGGCTGCGCGGGTTGCGAGTCGGAGGAGCGTCTTCGACATGGATGATCCACTCCAGAGGTGCGGGTCCGGCGTCCCCGCGAGGGTGCGCGTGCCACCGATACTCTAGGGCGTCGATCCGGAATCCGGAATGCCGCGACTACCCGTCGGCGCGATGCGGTCAAGCCTCCCGCGGGCGGGGGCTCGGGGCTACCATGAAAGCATAAAGAGCTCACCTCCGCCCCCGACCCTCAGACGTGGATCTCATCTTCGATTCCGGGGACCGCCCCGTCGACTTCCTCCTCCACCCGACCGACCTGTCGGAGGCGTCGGAGCGGGCGTTCGATCACGCTCTGGCCATTGCGATACGCACGGGCGCCCAGCTGACGATTCTTCATGCGGCCGGGCGGCGAGCGAGCGACAACTGGAGCGAGTTTCCGAGCGTGCGGGCGAAGCTGGCTCGATGGCGGGCCGCCGGGACGACCGAGGGGCTGGAGGATCGCATTCGCAAGGCGAGCATCAGCAAGCTCGAGTCCGCAGAGCGCGATCCGGTCGCCGCCTCGAAGCGCTACCTGGAGCGACATCCGGTGGACATGCTGGTCGTGGCGACGCAGGGCCGGACCGGCCTCTCGCGCCTCTTCAAGCCGTCCACGGCCGAACGCCTCGCCAGGGAGACCCGTCTCCTCACCATGTTCGTGCCCGCGGTCGGACGTGGCTTCGTGGACGGTGACACGGGTGAAGTGACCCTGGAGCGGATCCTCCTGCCCATCGATCCGAGCACGGATCCCAGGCCCGCGATGCTTCGCGCCGTCCGCTCCGCCGCCATCCTGGACGACCCTTCCCTCGAGATCACGCTCCTGCACGTCGGCGACGCCGGTGAGACGCGGATCTCGGATGTGCCCGACCTTCCGTACTGCCGGTGGAACGTGGTGCAGAAGACCGGTCCCGTGGTGGACGAGATCCTCGAGATGGCCGAAGAGATCCAGGCCGACGCGATCTACATGTCCACCACGTGGGACAAGCCGAGCTTCGGCCGCAGCGACGGGGGCATCACCGAGGGCGTGCTGTCCGGAGCGGCGTGCCCCGTAGCCACGGTGCCCGTCTCCGAGCCGTGACGTCGATGGGAGCGCGTCTCCTCCCCGCCCTCTTTGCCGTCGCGTCGGTGTTCTGCCTCCCGGATGCGGTCCTTGCTCAGGTGTCGCGGGCTCCGGAAGGCAGCGCAGGCAGCACCTGGGGCGGGATGGCCCTCGGCGGGTACTCGGGCACCGTGCTCGGACTCGTCGGCACGATGCTGCCGTGCAACCGGACCCTGGCCGGAGGCCGCTGCTCGGCGTCGGGTGCGAGCGCCGGGGCCGCGCTCGGTCTGGCGATGGGTGGGATCGTGGGGGGACAGAACCAGGACGAGATCGTTCGCCGTGCACGCAGCGCCGGCTGGGGTACGCTCGCCGGGGGTGTCGTGGGTGTGGCCCTGTGGAAGGGAGTGCGCCAGTACGGATGGGCGGACGCCGCGGCCGTCGCCGCCGTGGGAGGAGCGATCGGCGCGGCCCCTCGCGGGGCCTGGCTGGGCGGTAGCATCGGGGCGGCGACGGGGGCCATGGCGTGGCTGGTGTGGCCGGAGAGCGGGCTTCCGAACTTCGTGATGCTGACGCTGGCGGGTGTGGCAGTGGGGGGGATGCTGGACTGGGGCAACGCCGCGTCCGACGCCAACCGCGCGGAACCGGTATTCGGCCCGACGTTCTCGATCCCGGTCGGATGACGCTGCGGGGCTCCTTCTCCGTGCTCGGGCTCGCCGTCCTCTCGGGCGCGTGCTCGCTCTCGCCGGACATGGAGCGGTCGGTGCCCACCGGCGTGTGCCCCGGTGACCGGTTCGTCGGCTTCGGGCCCGGCGACACCACATCGGTGCGCTGGTATCGGGCGAGCGAGGATCGAGACAACCGCCTGTCGTCCCGCTGGTGCGCCACCGTCGGCGAGGCGGTGCTGCACTTCGAGCCTCGTGCGGAGTTCGCCCCTTGGGAGCGAGGAGTCGGTGTCGAGGTCGCGTCGTGGAACATGCAGATCAACGGAGGCGACCTGTACGGCTTCATGGCGGGTGAGTTCGGACTGGACTGCAGCGGGGAGCACCCGCGGATCGAGGCCGGGCGTCCTCCTTTCGTTCTCCTGCTTCAGGAGGCGTGGCGCTACTCCGACGAGCTACCGTTCACCGGGTCGGGTCGTCACGTGCCGTGGACGATCGACGAGGAGCAGGACGCGTGGGACCCGGCGGCGCCCCGCCCCGTGCTCGAGGGCGAGCACGACATCGTTGAAACGGCCGAGGCGTGCGGGCTCTCGCTCGTGTACGTGCCCTCGGCGCGGAATGGCCCCGACACGGGAGAGCGTCCGCGGGAAGACAAGGGCAACGCCATTCTCTCCTCGCTTCCTCTCTCCACGCCGATCGCGCTGGATCTTCCGCTCGAGGGCGGAAGGAAGGTCGCGGTGGCGGCGACCATTCTCGCGCCGGGGGGCGAGCGCGTGCGGGTCGTCTCCGCCCATCTCGACGTGGCCTCGACCCTCGTACGGGCGCTGGTGAGCGGGAATCAGACACGCGCCCGTCAGGCCAGGGGACTGATCGACGGATTGGCCCGAGCCGAGCGGGACGGACCGGGCACCGAGGTCGTGGTCGTCGGCGGAGACTTCAACGCCTGGGTCGGGAACGAGACGACACTGAAGCTCATGCGTCAGGCCTTTCCCGAGTCGCCGCCGTGGGACGGGCTCGGGACCCGCGGCTCGTTCCCGCCCGACCACATGTACTTCCGACGAGGCTCGTCCCGCGCCTTCACCGTGGAGAGTTACGAGCGGATCGGCGAGCTCTACGGGTCCGACCACAACGCCCGCCGGCTGCGGCTCCGCTACGCTCCGGTCGGTGGCTGAGACGCGGAAGCCGGCGCGCTACTCCGCGGTTCGGCTCCAGGCCGTGACCACGGGCCATGCCAGCAGCGACCCGTCCGTCGCGAGTACTTCCTCCCGCAGGCGTGCGGCCAGGCCACGGGCGGACGACTCGTCGAAGCCTCCCAGGCCGAGGCGGCGTGCCTCGGGCAGCATGCTTCGCACGCTTTCCTCGACGTATTCGTAGTACGGGCTCGTCGGCCCGCCGGCGACCAGCGCCTCGAGCCGGGTGGTCGGGTCCGGGAGGCCGCTTCGAGCGAAGACCGTGCGTAGGCGTCCTCCCGCGCGGAGATCGGCGCCGGCGCCTCCCACCACGGCGCACTTCCACCGCACGATCCGGTCGTAGAGCGGCGAATGCGGATCGGAGTGCGCGCCGCTGCACAGGACCTCCATCCACGATTCGATCAAGACGACCGGGCCACCCGGGCGCACGGATCGGGCCAGGTGTCGAAGCACGGCCGCCGGGTCCGGCTGGTGCATGAGGACGAAGCGGCCCACGAGCGCGTCGAAGGCCCCAGGTCGCTCGAAGCGCTCGAGCTCGGCCTGCTCGAACGCGATCCGCTCGAGGCCCGCGGATCGAGCCTTGCCTCTGGCCGTCTCGATCGCGTCGGCTCCGCGGTCGACGCCGAGCACGGAGCCCCGAGGGCCCACGATGTCCGCCGCCGTGAGCGCTACGTCGCCGGTACCGCACCCGACGTCGAGCACCGCCATCCCGGGCGCGAGTCCGGCGGCCCGGAACGCCCGCTCGGTGATGTCGCGGTACAGCGCCCCCTGCAGGTCGAGGCGCCTGAGCTCGCGCTCCGCATGGCCGAGCAGGTAGTGTGGCTCGGGGGGTACGTCCGGGGTGGTCACGCCTTGCCTCCTCTCTTCACGGCTCGAGCGGTCACAGCTCGAGCTCCCATGTCTGGGCGAGGTGGTCCTTCCCCCACGCGTGTCCGGCCTTCTCCTCGGTGAGCCGGAAGCCCTCCGCCTCGTACAGCCTGCGCGCGGAGTCGAGTCCGGCCACCGTGAACAGGATCATTCGTCGGTAGCCGACATGGCGCGCCTGGCCCACGCACTCGGAAACGAGCCGCGCTCCGATTCCGAGGCCGCGCGCCCAGGACTCCACGAAGAGCAGCCGCAACTGTCCGACGGTCTTCGACCTCCGGACGAGTGCGATGGCGCCGGCGCGCCGCCCGTCCACCTCCGCGATCCAGCTCCGCTCGAACGCGGGGTCGAACGTCTCGAGGAAGTCCCGAACGATGCCCGCGACCATGGCCTCGAAGGTGTCGTCCCATCCATGCGAAGCCCGGTAGAGGACGGCGTGCCGCTCGACGATCCACCCCATGTCTCCGGGGCCGTGCGATCGATACGTGACCACCGGCTCGCCGCTCTGATCGCCGAGCTCCCGCTCGATCGTCCGCATCGCCTGGACGGTTCGCTCCTGGCCGGGCACGTCGGTGCGGCCGAGAAGCGCCTCGATCTGGGCCTTCGAGCCCGAGTTGAGCCGCTCGAACGTCCTCCGTCCGGCGGGCGTGAGGCGGAGGATGACCCGTCGGCGGTCTTCGTCGGAGCGGCGCCGCCCCACCAGTCCGTCGCCCTCGAGACCGGCCACCACGCGGCTCACGTACCCGGCGTCGAGCTCGAGGTCGTGGGCGATGTCCGTCGGGCTGCGCCCGTCCGCGGCAGCGAGCTCGAACAGCACGCGCGCCTCGGTCAGCGAGAGCGAGCTCTCCAGGAGTCCCTCGGAAAGGAGCCCGAGCTGCTTCGTGTAGAAGCGGCTGAAGCGTCGAACGGCCTCGACGCGCGTCGCCAGAGAGGTCATAATGTCTGCCATTATGCAAGCAAATACTTGCCAACGGCAAGTAGGTGTACGACATGACCAGACCGAAAACCCGAGGATCCACCCCCACGCGCCAGAGCGAGGTGGGCTCGCTCGAGCGCGTGCTCCTCAAGCACGCACGGGATGCCTTCGGATCGCAGGAGCGTATCGAGAGGGAGTGGCGGCTCCTGGGATACATGGGCGAACCCGACTTCGAACGGGCCTGCCGGGAATACGACGCCTTCGCGACGGTGATCGAAGCGCTGGGCGCCCGCATCGAGTGGCTGCCGAGCTCGGAGGACGGCCTGGACTCGGTCTACGTCCGGGACGCGTCGATCGTGAGCGATGCCGGGCTGATCCCCTGCGCGATGGGCAAGGAAGCCCGGGCGGGCGAACCCGCCGCGCAGAGACGGATTCTGGAGCCGCTGATCGGGCTGGCCGGCGAGATCGGTGACGCCGGGACCGTCGAGGGCGGCGATGTCGTCTGGCTGGACCGATCCACCCTCGTGGTCGGGAGGGGATATCGGACCTCGGAGGGAGCGATCACGAGGCTTCGCGAGATCCTGCCGGAGGTGGACGTGATGCGGGTGCCCCTCCCGCACTGGCGTGGACCCGGAGACGTCTTCCACCTCATGTCGATCATCTCACCGCTCGACGAGGATCTGCTGCTCGTCTATTCCCCCCTGCTGCCGGTACCGTTCCGCGAGGCCCTGGTCCAACGGGGGTTCGAGCTCGTGGAGGTACCCGACCATGAGTTCCTCTCGCAGGGATGCAACGTGCTCGCGGTCCACCCGCGCGTCGCCCTCGCCCTCGAAGGGAACCCGGAGACGCGTCGCCGCATGGAGGCAGCGGGCGTCGAGGTGCACACGTACGCGGGCGCCGACATCAGCATCAAGGGGGCCGGAGGGCCCACCTGCCTGACGCGTCCCCTGGAGCGGCGCTGAGCCTTCAGGGACCTTCGAGGGGACGGTAGCGCACGCCGAGTGCGTCGAAGCGATCGAAGTGCCAGCCGAGCCGCCGGAGGAAGTCGTCGAAGTCCTTTGCTTCGGAGGGTGACCAGACGACCTCGGACAGAGCGAGCATCCGGGGCAACAGCATGTACTCGACGTGGTCCCATGTCTTCATGTACTCGGTCCAGACGTTGCCCTGCGCCCCGATGATCCGTGCCGCGTCGCGGGCCCGGAGCTGGGGCGGCACGGGATCGTACGCGTACACGGTGTCCAGTGGGAGGAAGCCACCGATCGCGAAGGGCTCCACGGCCTGATCCTCCGACTGGTAGTAGTCGAAGTACAGGTGGGTTGTCGGGGTCATGATCACCTCGTGACCACGGCGCGAGGCCTCGATCCCGCCGGTGATCCCTCGCCAGGACATTACGATGGCGTCGGGCGGGAGCCCTCCTTCCAGGATCTCGTCCCAGCCGATGGTGCGCTTGCCGCTCTCCGCCAGGAAGGCCGCTATCCTGCGCACGAACCAGCCTTGCACCTGCTCGGCCTCCCCCATCCCCTCACGTGCCATGAGGTCCCTCACGTACGGGCTTTCCTCCCAGCGCGCCTTGGGTGCCTCGTCCCCGCCGATGTGGACGTACTCGCCGGGGAACAGCTCGATCACCTCGGAAAGCACTGTTTCCAGAAACGCGAAGGTCTCCTCGTATGGGCAGAAGATGTCCTCGAACACCCCCCACGTCTGGGCGACGTCGAACGGGCCCTCGGTGCACCCCAGCTCGGGATACGCGGCGAGAGCCGCGCGCGCGTGGCCGGGCATCTCGATTTCCGGAATGACGGTCACGAAACGGTCCTGCGCGTACGCCACGACCTCGCGGACTTCCGCCTTCGTGTAGAAGCCTCCGTGCGGGGTCTCGTCACCGCGGAAGGGATCGTTGCCGTGCCCGATCTGGGTCTGATCACGCCAGGCCGAGATCTCGGTGAGTCGCGGATAGGCCTCGATCTCGATCCGCCACCCCTGGTCGTCCGTCAGGTGCCAGTGAAAACGGTTGATCTTGTAGCGCGCCAGGAGGTCGATGTATCGCTTGACGTCCTCGGGTCCGAAGAAGTGGCGGGACACGTCGAGGTGCATCCCCCGATACGGGAAGCGAGGCGCGTCCCGGATCGAGACTCCGCGCAGCTCGTAGGCTCCGCCACCCGCCGTCTCGGCGTCGGGCGGCAGCAGCTGGGCCAGGGTCTGGAGGCCGTAGAACAGGCCGGCGTGGTCCGCGCCGGTCACGTCCACGCCGTTGGGACCGACGTCGAGCCGGTAGCTCTCGGGCGCACCGTCGCCGTCGATCGAGACACGGATGTCCCCGTCGGTCGACAGAGGCAGGGGCAGGGCACCCGAAGCTCGGAAGGGCGCGGCCCACACGTCGACGAGGTCACGGAGCCGGGCATCGGAGGGATCGGCGAGCGCGATGCCGGTGGTGGCGTCGAGGGCGAAGGTGCCCCCGACCGGCTGAACGTCCGACGGGGCGGGAACGAACGAGTGCGGCGGGCGCCGCTCGCATCCGGACGCAGCCATGAGCAGGAGGGCTCCCGTGAGCGCGCGTCGTCCGCGGCCCATCAGATCGCCCTCGTCAGCACGCGCGTCTGGGTGAACTGGCGGTGTCCGTCTCTGGACTTGTGAAAGCCGAATCCGCTCTCCCTCGCCCCGACCCACGGCGTGCCGGGCAGCCCGCCTGCTGCGCGGTTGACCCCGACCATGCCGGCGGTGAGCCGACGTGCGACCGCCTCCGTGCCTTCCGGATTTCCCCCGAATACGACGGCGCCGAGGCCGAAGCGCGTGTCGTTGGCCCGCTCCACGGCTTCGTCGACGGACGCGACCCGGGTCACGCACGCGACCGGGCCGAAGGTCTCCACCGTGCCGATCTCCATCTCGTCGGTGACGCCCGAGAGGACGGTCGGCGTCACGTAGTTGTCGCGGTGCCCCTCACCGCCCACGAGCACGGTGGCCCCGGCCTCGACGGCCCGGTCGATCTGCTCGAGGACGTGATCGCGCTGGTGCGCATTCACCATGGGACCCACGTCGGCTCCCTCCATGCCGCTGCCCGTGCGCATCGCGGCAGCGAGGTCGGCGAGCGCCTCCTCGAACGCGTCCGCGACCGAGTCGAGGACGAAGATCCGCTCGGTGGAGACGCACACCTGCCCGCAGTTCCGGAACGAGTTGAAGGCCGCGAATTTCGCCGCCTTCTCGATGTCCGCGTCCTCGAGGACGATCAGGGGGTCCTTTCCGCCCAGCTCGAGGACGACCCTCTTGAGTGACCCGCTGGCTTCCCGGAGGATGTGCTTGCCCACCTCCCGCGAGCCGGTGAATGCGATCATGTCGACGTCGGATCGGACCAGGGCCTTCCCCTGCTCATCGGCCCCGTGGACCACGACGAGGATCCCTTCGGGAAGGACTTCGTTCAGGGCGTCGGCGTAGGCCTGCCCACACAACGGAGTCTCCTCCGACGGCTTGAGCACTACGCCGTTTCCGCCCATGAGGGACGGGAGGACCATCCAGTGCGGCATCGACATGGGGAAGTTCCACGGCGTGATGGCGCCGACCACGCCGAGCGGATCGTGGTAGACCGTCGAGCGCGTCCCGGCGCTCTCGATCACGTCGGGCTCCAGCGCCTCGATCATCTCCTCCAGCTCCCGCTCGAGACCGGTGCCCAGGGACTTCGCCTCGATTCTCGACTCCTTGAGCGGCTTGCCCATCTCCCGCGTGATGAGCTCGGCGTGCCGGTCGGCCCGGTCGGTGAGCACCTGCGCGGCGCGGGCCAGGACCTCGGCCCGTCCCGACGTCCCGAGGGCGGCCCACCCCGGTTGCGCCGACCGGACGCGGTCGACCGCGTCCTGGACCGCTTCCGGTGGAGTAACGGGGACGTCGCCGACCACCTCGCCGGTCGCCGGGTCCAGGGAGCGGAGCACGTCCATCATCGGGCCTCGCGTACAGAGGGGTGGAAGGGCAGCTTTCGCCGCGGCGCCGAACAATGCCGACACGCGGAGCGGGAGGGCAAGATGACCGAAGAGGGGTGGAGAGAACCGTTCGCAGCGGCTCGATCGGGCGATCGGATGACGGTCCTTCGCATGGTCGACGACGACCGGTCGGTTCTCGAGCTCCGGGATCCGTCGGGCGTCACGCTCCTCCACGTGGCCGCGGAGCGGGACGACGTCGAGCTCTGGGCAGGTGCCGACATCCGGGCCAAGGGGTATTTCGGAGCGTCGGCTCTGCACTGGGCCGCGATCAACGGGCACGAAGATATCGTACACTGGCTCGTCGACAGCGGCGCGGAGACGGAGCTGCATGACCCGCGATTCGAATCGACACCGGGCGGCTGGGCTCGGGAGCGAGGGCACGAACGCCTCGCCCTCTTGATCGAAGCCGGGTCGTCCCCTGCAGAGGAGGAGTCATGAGTGGTCCCCTGGAGCTCGAGATCGGACAACGCGCGTCGCGCTCGCTCGAGGTCACGCCGGAGGCGGTGCGCGCCTACGCGGAGCTGACCGGTGACCGAAACCCCCTGCACTTCGACGAGGCGTTCGCGGCCGCGACCTCGTTCGGTCGGCTCGTTGCCCATGGCGGAATCACGACGGGGATTCTGCACGCGCTCGTCGCGGAGGACATGCCGGGCCCCGGGACGGTGTTTCTGAGTCAGGACTGGAAGTTCACGGCCCCCGTCTACATCGGAGACACGATCACGGCGACGGCCGAGGTGCTCACCGTGCACGAGAAGAAGCCCGTCTGCTCGCTCCGGATTCGCGTCGTTCGCGGGGACGGAGAGACGGTCCTCGAAGGCGAGGCCTGGTGCTACCGCTTCGTCGTGGAGCCGGGCGGGTGAGGCTTCCGGGGCTCCTTGCGGCGGTGCTGATCGGCCTGGCGACGCTTCCCGCGCCGGGTGTGGCGCAGGCCACGGTCCGGATCGTGGCGTACAACGTCAAGCACGGGGAAGGGATGGATGGGGTCGTCGACCTCCGGCGGGCCGCCGAGGTGCTGCGTGCTCTGGATGCCGACGTCATCACGCTCCAGGAGATCGACCGCGGCGCCGATCGCACGGGAGGCGCGGACCAGGCACGCCGTCTGGGCGAAATGCTCGAGATGCAGGCCTACTTCGGTGACTTCATGCCCTACCAGGGGGGAGCGTACGGGATGGCCGTGCTCTCGCGCCTCCCGGTGACGGCGGTGGAGAACATCCGCCTTCCGGACGGCGAGGAGCCGCGCTCGGCGCTGCGGGTGACGGTCCGCGTGGGCCTCGAAGGTCGTCCACTGTCGGTGGTCGGAGTTCACCTCTATCGGACTCCGGAAGAGCGACTCGCACAGGCGGAGGCGCTGTCCGAGCGCCTGGACGAAATCGATCACCCCGTGGTCCTCGCAGGTGACTTCAACTCCTTCCGGGGCGATCGTATCCTCCGCCACCTTCGGGAGCGCGAGTGGCTCGTGGTGGACAAGGAAGGCCTGGCGTTCACGTACCCGGCCGACGAGCCGGCCCGTGAGATCGATTTCGTGATGCTCCGGCCGGGCTCGGCGTTCGAGGTCGTGGAGCACAGGGTGATCGAAGAGCGTGTCGCGTCGGATCACCGTCCCCTTCTGGCCGTACTCCGGCTCTGGTGAACCGCTCGCCTGCAGGACGTCGAGGAGACGCCATGATTCGATCCTTCGCGCTCGCCGCCTGGGCGATCGCCCTCTCGCTACGAGCCGCGCCGGTTTCGGCGCAGTCGTTCGATCTCCTGATCCGCGGCGGGCGCGTGCTCGACGGAACGGGTAATCCCGAGATTCGCGCCGACGTCGCGATCCGTGATGGACGCATCGTCGAGGTGGGTGCCCTCGGGGACGTCGACGCCGAGCGGGTCATCGAGGCCGACGGCCTGCACGTGGTGCCGGGCTTCATCGACCTGCACTCTCACGCGGACCGTGCCCTGTACGACGGGGATCGGGACCTGCGCGCGGCCCGGAATCTCGTGTCCCAGGGGATCACGACGATCGTCGTGGGCCCGGACGGTCGGAACCCGACCTGGCCGATTTCGGACGAGCTCGACGGATACCGGAGCGGTGGGACGGGCGTCAACATCGTGCCCATGGTAGGGCATGGGACGGTCCGCTCTCTCGTGATGGGCGAAGACTACGAGCGGCCCGCCACCGACGAGGAGATCGAGGAGATGCGTGCCCTGGTTCGGCAGGGCATGGACGAGGGCGCGTGGGGTCTCGGCGCGGGCCCGGAGTACCGGCCCGGACGCTTCTCGACGACGGAGGAGCTGATCGCCCTGGCCGAGGTCGTCGCGGAGTACGACGGCTTCTACTACGCGCACCAGCGCAGCCAGTCTCCACTCCCGCTCTGGCTCACCCCCAGCGTCGCGGGCAGCTACACGCCACCTCCGACGTGGCCTCGCGGATGGCGCCTCACGGGGACCGACGGCATGCACGAGACGATCCGGATCGGGCGCGAGACGGGCATCCGGGTGGTCGGAACGCACATCAAGGCGAAGGGGCCGGCCAGCTGGGGGCAGTCGGCGGTCGACGTGATGGCGATCGACCGGGCGCGCGCCGAGGGCGTTTCGGTCTATCTCGACCAGTACCCCTACGAGACGTTCGGTGGGGGCTCCGTCGAGGTGATCCCGCGGTGGTACTACGCGCCCGTCGGTACGGACCGCAGCGGGGGACTCGACGACCCGATGTGGAGCCGCCCCGGCCTGCTCGACGACTTCCAGGCCAACCTTCGCGCGCACCTGCGTGATCCTGCGCTTCGTGCAGAGCTGACCGCGGACGTCGAGTACGTCCTCGACCTGCAGGGGGGCGCGGACCGACACGTGATCGTCGTGTCTCCGCGCGACCGGGCTCTGGTGGGCCGAACGCTGGCCGATGTGGCTGCGGCGCGCGGCCGCACCCCGTTCGAGCAGCTCGTGCGCTTCGCTCTCGAGCTCGGCACCCGAGACATCCCGTCGGGAGTGCGCTTCCGGGGAATCGCCGGATCGGCCGAAGACGTCGAGCGCTACATGCGCCAGGAGTACACCGCCACCTCGACCGACGGGGCCGTCGTGCGCGAGCCGCGCCCGGGCCAGCACCCGCGGTACTTCGGGACCTACCCGCACAAGATCGCGACCTACGTGCGGGACAAGGGTGTGATCACGCTGCCCTTCTTCGTCCGTTCGTCGACCGGTCTGCCCGCGCAGATCGTCGGTCTCCGGGACCGAGGCTTCATCCGGGCGGGCCAGGCGGCCGATCTCGTGATCTTCGACTACGACAACGTTCAGGACTACGCGACGATCCTCGATCCCGGGGGACGGAACGACGGGATCGAATACGTCTTCGTGAACGGCGAAGCGGTGATCGACCGGGGCCGTACCACGGGAGCACTCCCCGGCACCCCGCTGATCCGCGCCGGTCCGGCGTCCCGGTGAGAGAGGGTGCTCCCCGTTGCGCGGCCGGGGCAGGCATGGATGTTCCCAAGACTGCAATCGAACCGAGCGTCGGACGACGCGCTGGAGGAAGGAACATGAGGGCTTTCATCCGATCTCTGTCACGCGGGGCTCCGCTGGCGGCTGCGTTGGCGAGCGTCGCTGCAGTCTCGGGGCCGGTCGGAGCCCAGGTGAACGAGGCCGCCGCGGAACCCGACCGATTGCAGTATCTGGACGTCTTCGAGATGGAGGTTGCGGCCGACCCCCGGATCTCTCCCGATGGATCCAGGGTCGTGTACGTGCGCCAGGGCTTCGACATCATGACGGACCGTCGGCGCACGGCCCTCTGGATGCTGAACGGCGACGGGTCGGACCATCGCGCGCTCACCGACGGCAACAGCTCCGTCTCGTCGCCGAGGTGGTCGCCGGAGGGGGACCGACTCCTGTACGTGTCGTCGGAGGGCGGATCGTCGCAGATCTTCGTTCGCTGGATGGACAGCGGTCAGGTTGCGGAGCTCACCAACCTCACGACATCGCCCGGCAACCTGTCGTGGTCGCCGGACGGGCGCTGGATCGCGATGACCATGCACGTACCCGAGCCCCAGCCGACGTTCGCGCGCATGCCGGCCAAGCCGGAGGGCGCTCAATGGAACGATCCGCCGCTGGTGATCGATCGGCTCCGGTACCGTGCGGATGGCCGCGGATACCTTCCTCGCGGGCACACGCACGTCTTCGTGATGCCGGCCGAGGGGGGCACGCCCCGTCAGGTCACCTCGGGTGACTTCGATCACGGAGGGCGACTGTCATGGACGCCCGACTCCCGGGCCATCGTGTTCAGCGCGAACCGCGGCGACCCGGACTTCGACGTCCGGAACAGCGAGGTCTTCGAGGTCGACGTGGAGACGGGCGCGATGACTCAGCTCACCGACCGCTTCGGTCCGGACGGTGCGCCGGCGGTGTCGCCGGACGGCGCCCGGATCGCCTATACCGGCTTCGACGACCGGTACCAGGGGTATCAGGTCACGCACCTGTATGTCATGAATCGAGACGGATCGGGTGCGCGCCGCGTGATGGATCTCGACCGGGACATCGGCAACGTGAACTGGTCCCGGGATGGACGCGGCGTCTTCTTCCAGTACGATGACGAGGGCGTCACCAAGATCGGCCACGCGACCCTGGACGGAGACGTGACGGAGATCGTGGACCACGTCGGAGGCCTCGGCCTGGGCCGCCCCTATTCGGGCGGCACGTACAGTGTGTCCGACGACGGGCGCATCGCGTATACGACGAACTCGCCGGCCCGGCCCGCCGACGTGGCGGTCGTTCGGCGCGGGGAGCAGGCGCGTCAGCTCACCCAGCTGAACGACGACCTGCTCGGCCACAAGAAGCTCGCCGAAGTCGAAGAGATCTGGTGGGAGTCCTCGCACGACGGTCGGCGCGTGCAGGGTTGGATCGCCTACCCGCCGGACTTCGATGCGAGCCGCGAGTACCCGCTCATGCTCGAGATTCACGGCGGTCCGTTCTCGAACTACGGTCCCCGCTTCTCACCGGAGGTCCAGCTGTTCGCGGCGGCCGGCTACGTGGTGCTCTACACGAACCCGCGCGGAAGCACGAGCTACGGCGAGGAGTTCGGCAACCTCATCCATCACGCGTACCCCGGGTACGACTACGACGACCTCATCTCCGGTGTCGATGCCGTGATCGCTCGCGGTTCCATCGACGAGGACAACCTCATGGTCACCGGGGGCAGCGGCGGGGGCGTGCTGACGGCGTGGATCGTCGGGAAGACGGATCGGTTCCGTGCCGCGGTGTCGGTGAAGCCCGTGATCAACTGGATCAGCTTCTCTCTGACGTCGGACGGATACCCCTCGTACTACCAGTACTGGCTTCCCGGACCGGTCTGGGAGGAGGGCAACCTCGAGCACTACTGGCGCCGATCGCCGCTGTCGCTCGTCGGCAACGTCACCACTCCGACCATGCTGATGACCGGCGAGGACGATCTGCGCACGCCGATGGCGGAGACCGAGCAGTACTATCAGGCGCTCAAGCTCCGGGGCGTCGACACCCAGATGGTTCGGATCCCGAACGCGCCCCACGGTATCGCCGGCAGCAGCCCGTCGAACCTCATCGCCAAGGTGGCGAACGTGCTGGAGTGGTTCGAGCGGTACCGGACGGATCGGAGGCCCGTGAGCCAGTAGACGGGGTCGCCCGTCGGGGGAGAGCGAAGCCATCGGCCCGGGTCCCTGCTCCAGATGGGATCCGGGCACGGCTTCCGGGTATTGGATGCGGCAGGGCCCAGCCGGGGTGTGCATGTCGGCGGCCTTCGCTCGTCTCTACTCCTGAACGACTCTGCGCTGGTCCGGCCGCGTCCATCGTGGCCGGGCGGTGCAGGGACTCGCGACCCTGATCCGGAGGCTTCCATGGCCCACACGCGGTTCGTACTGGTGACCCTCACTGCAGCGCTCACGCTGGCTGCCTGCGGAGACGACGGCCCCACCGGAGTCGGAGGGGACGGTGACGGCGGCGGCGAGACGACGCAGCGGACGATCAAGACGGAGCCTTCGTTCGCATCGGACATCAACGAGATCTTCCAGCGGCGCGGCTGCGCGACGAGCGGATGTCACGGGAGCGGCGCCGGCGGACTCACGCTCACGTCGAGCGCGAACGCGAACTACGCCGCGCTGGTCGGCGTTCAGGCCACGTCGGAGGCCTTCCCGCTGGTCGACCCGAGCAATGCGGCGAACAGCTATCTGGTCATCAAGACGGAAGGAACACAGAGCGTGGGGCAGCGGATGCCGCTCGGGTCGAGCGCGCTCGACAACATCGACCAGACGAACATCCGCAACTGGATCGACAACGGCGCTCCGAGCAACTGACCATGGGCCGCTACAGCGCATTTCTCGCGGCCGCGGTGCTCTCCGCGGCCGTGGCAGGGGAGGCTTCGGCCCAGGAGCGACTCTTCCAGTCGCATCAGTCTGCGAATCTCGCGACGACGGAGACCCTTCGCGGTGGAAACTGGCTCTTCGAGATCTCGCACCGCTTCACGGCGCCCGTTTCCGAAGGCTCGAAGGCCTTCTGGGGCGTGGACGGGCCGGCCTGGATCCGGCTCGGGCTCGCGTTCGCCCCGACGGACGGCGTTCTTCTCGGCATCATCCGGACGAACAACGAGGACAATCTCGAGCTGAATGCCCGGGCGCGGTTCCTCGACGTGGACCTCGGGAGCGTGCCGGTGCAGCTCGCTCTGGCCACGGGCGGGGCGTGGAACACCGATCCGGTGTTGACGGAGGGTGCGGAGGACAACGAGTTCCAGTTCTACGGGCAGCTCGTGGCCAACACGCGCATCGGGGAGCGCTTCGCGCTGGGGCTCGCGCCGACCTACATCCGGAATCCTCGCATCCGGGACTTCGAGCCGTACAACACGGTCTCGCTGGGCGCATACGGCCAGTGGTACCTCGGGCGCACCTTCAGCGTGCTCGGGGAATGGATCTTCTCCGAGGAGATCCCGGATCTCGAGCACGACACGGGCACGTTCGGGGTGGAGATCCGGACCCGCGGCCACCACTTCAAGATCGTGGCGACGAACCAGCCGGCCATCAATCCGACGCAGCACCTGGCCGGCTCTCCGAACCCGTTCACGCTCGACGAGCTGCGGCTGGGCTTCAACATCACGCGGCTGCTGCCCTTCTAGGCGGCAGCCGCGGCTCGGGCCGCGGTGCTAGAAGCCTGGGCCGAAATACCGGAGCAGAACCATGTAGAGCCCTGCTGCGATGGCCGCGATCACCAGCACCTTGGCGAGCTTCTTGATGACGGCGAAGATCATCGTCGCCACCAGAAGGAGAATCGGGGCGAGGAAGATCGGGTTGGCCAGAAGGTACTGGATGACGTCGACGACTTCGTCGTCCATCGTGACTCCGAAAGAGCGAGCTGCGACGCAACAATGAAGCGAGGCCGTGGAACCATGTCCACAGCTTCGCCCACTCCGTACGATGTCCGGCGTGAGCAGGATTCCCGATATCGACAGGAAGGATGAGCGACGCTTTCCGCTCGGTGCGGCCGTGCGTCTCGCCGAGCTGGACGTCGACCCCTATCCGATCCTCGCCCGTCTCCGCGCCGAAGAGCCTGTAAGCTGGGTACCGGAGGTCGCGATGTGGTTCGTGACGCGACGGCAGGTGATGTTCGACGTGCTCCGGGATGCGCGGCGATTCACCACGGACGCGCCCCGCTCGACGATCCGGGACATCTTCGGGTCGCACATGATGACCACCGACGGCGACGTGGCGCTGCGGTACAAGCGCGCCTGCCTGCATGCGTTTCGGGCGGACGTTCTGGCCGGGGAGATGGCACCCTGGGTCCGGAGCCGGACCCGGGCGCTGATACGAGCGGCGATCTCCCGGGCGGGGGAGGCCTCGGGGGCGGGGTCGGTCGGCATCGAGCTCATGGAGGGCGTCGCCACGCCCCTCGCGGTGGCCTCGGCGCTGCGGGTGCTCGGCCTGCCGAGCGAGCTCTCCGGGCGGATCGGCCAGTGGTACGAAGCCTTCGCAGAGGCTCTCGCGAACTTCTCGGGTGACCCCGAGGTGCGGGCCGGCGGGAAGGCGGCGGCCGAGGCGTTCGGTCACACCGTGCGGCCCCTGCTCACCGAGCCCGATCCCGAGGAGCGAGGCCTCCTGACGCGACTTGCAGCACGCGAGACGGACCCCTTCTCGGAGGACGAGATCATCGCGAATGCGCTCATCATCCTGTTCGGCGGCATCGAGACGACCGCGTCGATGATCGGCAACACCTTGTGGAGCCTGCTGGCCAGCGGGACGTGGGCGGACTACGTGGCGGGCCGCTGGGCCACGTCGGCGGTCATCGAGGAGGTGCTCCGGTGGCAGCCCGCCGTGCAGTCGATCACCCGGCACACGACGGAGGACGTCGAGCTGCTGGGGGTGGCCATACCGAAGGGCTCGGTGGTGCAGAGCATGATCGGAGCCGCGAACCGCGATGATGCCACGTTCGACCGACCCGACGACTTCGACCCCGATCGACCGAACGCATCGGAGCATCTCTCGTTCGGCACCGGACGCCACCTCTGTCTGGGCGCGCATCTGGCACGAATCGAGATCGGTGCGGTGCTCGAGGAGCTTCGCGACTCCGCTCCGGCACTCGCCTGGGCAGCGGCCCCTGCGGTGCTGCGAGGCTACGAGTTCAGACGGCCGGTGGAGCTACGGGTCACCTGGTGAGTCGGCGGACGTGACGAGGGTGCCTCCAGCTGTCGGCTAGCGGGTCAGAAGACCACGCTCTCCTGCACGCAACGCGGAGTGGGCTCGTTCGTGCACACCTCGACCGTATAGGTGGCCCCACCCTTCTGTCCGGTCGAATAGATGTACATCCTGGCGACGTCCTCATCGGTCCGCCCCACCTCGAGAACCGTCATGTCGACGGTGCTTCCCGTGTAGCCGGTCCAGTCGTTGATCCGGATCGCGTTGACGCCCTTGAGCTTGCCGGCAGTCAGATCGACGCCGAACTCCCCCGTCCCACCGCCGGTGTCACCGCCTCCGTTGTCACCACCCCCGCTTCCGCTGCCAAGGCAGCTCGTATCGTTGGAGCCCGCCACTGCGGCGCCGAGGTTCAGACGACCATGGCCGAAGCTCTCATCGTACCCGCCATCACCCAGATCGTCGGCCTTACAGAGGAGCCGCGCCCGAAGCGTCTCGCCCGTCGCGCCCGTCACCGACGAGACGACCGCCGCGGCGCCGGTCACGTGCGGCGTTGCCATCGAAGTCCCCTGGAAGTACGCGTATCCGCCTCCACGGACCGCGCTCCAGATCCCCGACTCGTCCGTCGTGTTCGAGTAGAGCTCTCCGCCGGGTGCGGAGATGTCGAGGCCCGGCCCCCAGTTCGAGTAGTACGAGAGCTCGTCCTGCCAGTTCGTGGCGGCGACGGAGATCGCGTTGGGGTCGCAGGCTGGGCAGGAGACCGTGCCGGTGCCGTCGTTGCCCGCAGCCGCGATGACGAGTGAGCCGGCCTCGGTGGCCGCCTGGATCGCGTCGGCCTCGCTCTGACTGAGCGAGCCGCCGCCGAGGCTCAGGTTCATTGCGACGACGCCTGCCGCGGTGGCGTCGTTGATCGCGTCGACGATCGCCGAGGTCGGGCAGCCGTTGCCGCCGCAGACGCGGTAGACGTGCACCGTGACCTTCGCGCCCGGGAGGGCCGCGCCCCAGACGCCGACCGTCCTCCCGGCCATGGTGCCCGTCGTGTGCGTCCCGTGGTCGTTGGTGTCCGAGGGGTCGTCGTCGTTGCTGTAGTGGTCCCAGCCGCCTCCAAACAGAACGTCGGCGAACTCGGGGTGGCCGGTCTCCACGCCCGTGTCGATGCTGGCGATGGAGACTTCACCGCCGGTCGGCGAACCGGACAGCACGGCAGCGATGTCGGCGCCTGCCACCGACTCATAGTTCGTCACCGGCGATCCCGACCTCCGACCGCGCGTGTAGTCCACCGTCAGTTCCCCGGGGTTCGAAAACGACCAGATGTTCGGGTGGACCTCGATCGGCTGGCGCAGGTAGTCGGGCTCGGCGTACACGACCCGGATGTCTTCGCTCATCCGGGCCGCGAGGGCCCGCTCGTTTCCTGCCGCGCCTCTGACCACGGCGACCCGACCGTTCGCCAGGGTCCGCTCGTAGACGGCCCCGTGCGCCTGGGCGACCTCGGTGGCGTCGGCTCCGCCGGCCAGACGCACGAGCACCCGGCCCGGCACGACCCGCTCCACCTCCTGCCGCACGGCGAGCTGGGGCGTGAGGGCGTCGTCGGAGGCCGTGGGCGCAACGGCGTCCTGACAGGCGGCGAGGCCGAGGGCGGAGATCGTGAGCAGGGGGAGGCTGAGGCGTTTCATGATTCGGGCAGGGCGCGTTGGGGGGAGACGCGGGGCGATTATCCATTCTTATGCCCGCGTCGTGGCGACCACAACGGCCGTGTGTGTGCGGGCTGGGTGGGGCCGTCGCGCCGACGCTCGATGCTTGCGCCCCGGGGATCGATGGCCGATTACGTGTGTCTGCTGGTGGCCGTTCGGCCGCCCCGTACCTGCCGATGGAGTGCCGCGAGCTCGTGAGCGCACGCACCGCAGACAAGACGTTCTTCGGACATCCTCGTGGCCTCGCCACGCTCTTCTTCACGGAGATGTGGGAGCGATTCTCGTACTACGGGATGCGGGCGCTCCTCACCCTCTTCATGACCACGGCGACGGTCGAGGCGAATCCCGGTCTGGGCTTCGACATCGCGACGGCCGGCGCGATCTACGGGATGTACACGGCGCTGGTGTACATCACGGCGCTGCCGGGTGGCTGGATCGCGGACAACCTGTGGGGTCAGCGCAAGGCGATCTGGGTCGGTGGCTGGATCATCGCGCTCGGCCACTTCACGATGGCCATCCCCACCACGTCCGCCTTCTTCCTCGGACTCGTCTTCATCATCTGCGGCACGGGGCTTCTCAAGCCGAACGTGTCGACGATCGTGGGCGACCTCTATCCGGACGGGGGCGCGCGCCGCGATGCCGGATTCTCGGTCTTCTACATGGGGATCAACCTCGGCGCGTTCTTCGGGCCGCTCATCACCGGCTTTCTGGGCGAGGGGTACCACTGGCACTGGGGCTTCGGCGCTGCGGGCGTCGGCATGGTGCTCGGGCTGATCCAGTACCGTCTCGGGCAGCCGCACCTCGGGGACATCGGGCATCTGCGAACCGACAGGTCACCGCAGGAGGTCGCGGAGATGTCCCGCAAGTTCTTCGGCACCTTCGCGGTCGTCGTGGCGGGCATAGCCGGGTTCGCATACCTGGTGTACTCCGGCGTGATCCCGGTCACGATCACGCAGATCGCCAGCGCTCTGGGCTACAGCGTCCTGATCCTGGTCGCGGCGTACTTCGTGTACGTGTGGACTGCAGGCGGTCATTCGGCGGAAGAGAACAAGAGGATGGCGGTCATCTTCTGGCTCTTCCTCCTGATCGCCGTCTTCTGGTCGGGCTTCGAGCAGGCGGGCACGTCGCTCAACCTCTTCGCGCGTGACCTCACGGATCGCATGATCTTCGGATGGGAGCTCCCGGCGTCGACGCTGCAATCGGTCAACGCCGGATTCATCATCCTCCTGGCGCCGGCCTTCGGGTCTCTCTGGGTGTGGCTCGACAGTCGGAAGGTGAACCCTCCCACTCCGGTCAAGGCGGGACTGGGGCTCCTGGGGCTCGCGCTGGGCTTTTTCGTCCTGGCCTGGGGAGCGGCCAACGCCACCCCCGAGAATCCCGTTTCGCCGTCGTGGCTCGTGGTGACGTACTTCCTGCACACGGTCGGTGAGCTCTGCATCTCGCCGATCGGCCTCTCGGCGATCACGAAGCTCTCCCCGCAGCAGCGCGTGGGTCAGATGATGGGCGTCTGGTTCGTGGGTGCGGCGCTCGGGAACCTCTTCGCCGGCCTCGTGGCCGGGCAGCTGGAGAGCCTTTCCCCCGCGGCGCTGTTCCGAACCGTCGCCATGATCATCGGAGCCGTGGGCGTGGTCGCCCTGATCGTCAGCCCGAAGGTGAAGACGCTCATGGGTGGCAGGGGGTAGACCCGTGGGCGACGGCGTCAGGCAGGGTCAGCGCAGTCGATACCGCTGGATCTTGCCGGTCGCGGTCTTGGGCAGCTCGTCGACGAACTCGATCCAGCGCGGCCGCTTGTAGGGGGCCATCTGCTCGACGCAGTAGGCGATCAGCTCTTCGGTGAGCCGGTCGGACGCGGAGCGCTTCCCGGCGAGCACGACATAGGCCTTCGGCTTGACGAGGTCGGCGTCGTCGGTGTGGCCCACGACCGCACATTCCAGCACGGCGTCGTGCGAGATGAGGGCACTCTCGACCTCGACGGGCGAGACCCAGATGCCCCCGACCTTGAGCATGTCGTCGCTTCTCCCGGCATGCCAGAAGTAGCCGTCCTCGTCCTGATAGTACTTGTCGCCCGTGTCGAGCCACTCGCCCAGGAAGGTCTGACGAGACCGCTCGGCGTCGTGCAGGTAGAAGAGCGCGGCCGTCTCCCCCTTGATGTGCAGATTGCCCACCTCGCCGGGGGGGACCGGAGCGCCATCCGGGTCGACGATCCGGCACTCGTAGCCCGGAACGGGGCGTCCGCTACTTCCCGGACGGATGTCTCCGGGCCGGTTCGAGATGAAGATGTGGAAGTTCTCGGTCGAGCCGATTCCGTCGATGATCTCGATCCCGGTGCGCTCCCTGAACGCATGCCAGACGGGGGCCGGTAGCGCTTCGCCGGCCGATACGCCCAGGCGAAGCGAGCTCAGGTCGCAGGACTCGGCGAACCCGTCGATCGCGAGCATCGACGCGTATCCCGTCGGCGCATTGTAGAGGATGGTCGGGCGGAACCGGTCGATCGCCGCCAGCACGTCCCGCGCCTGGCGCGGGCTGCCGGAATAGAGAACCACCGATGCCCCGACGTGCCACGGGAAGATCAGATTCCCGCCGAGGCCGAACGCGAAGAACAGCTTGGCGACCGAGAAGGTCCGGTCGTCCGGCGAGAGTCCGAGGACGTCGACGCCCCAGAGCTGTGCCGTGAGCGCGTAGTCCCGGTGCGCGTGCAGGATGCCCTTCGGCACCCCTGTCGTGCCGCTCGAGTAGTTGAGGGTGCCGAAGTCGTCGCGATGGGTCCGCACGGCCTCGAGCCGGTCCGACTTCCCGCGGACCCACGAAGCGTACGAGGTGCCGCCCGGGGGCATCGGATCCGGTTCTCCGACGATCACGACGTACTCGATGCTGCTCTCCTCGGCGAGGGCCGGGAGCGCCGAAGCGAGCAGAGCCTCGTGCGTAAGGAGGACCCGCGCCCCCGAATCGACCAGGATGTGATGGATCTCTCGCGGCGTGAGCAGCGTGTTCATCCCCACGGCCACCGCGCCGACCTTGAGGCAGGCGAAGAAGGTGACGGCCCACTCGGCCGTGTCCGGACACAGAATCCCCACCCGCTCGCCCGGCCGAACGCCCATCGACAGGAGGGCGTTGCCCACACGGTTCACCTCGGCCGAGACCTCGGCAAACGTCCAGGAGCGCTCCGCAGTGATCAGGGCCGTCGCGTCCGCTCGATCCTCGAGATTTCGCTCCAGGATCTCCACCGCATTGTACCAGAGGGGCAGCTCGGCGGCAGTCCGTGCGGTCACGGCCGGCTCCGGCCGGGGAGCGCGAACCTCACCTTCAAGGCGCGAAGATCCCCTCGATGTCCATCCGGGAATAGACGCGGAACGCGATGAGCGTCTCGGTGCGCACGATGCCATCGAGTCCGCGGACCTCGGAGCTCACGATATCCGCGACGGCCTCGTTGTCCGGGACACGGAGGTTCGCGACCAGGTCGTACCGTCCGGCGACAGAGAAGACGGCCGTGATCCCGTCGATCTCGACCAGCTTCTCGGCCAGCTCGGGCAGCTTGTCCGGCTCGGCTTCGATGAGCACGACGGCGTGAACCATGCTGACTCCTGCAGCTGGGGAAGGGGCGACCCCGACATCATGCGCCCTCGACCGCGCGGACGAAAGCGCAGGTCACGCTTCGCGGCGACGATCGTCGGGAGCGCGTCGTGCCCTTACTCGGTGTGAGGGCGGCGATCGACCAGCCGCTTGTACTCGGCGAGGTGACCCAGCGCGTCGGCGTCGCTCCCCTCCCGCTCGAGGAGTCGGGAGAGATTGAAGTGGGCCGCGGCCAGATCCGGGTCCAGCGCGACCGCGCGCTCGTACGCCGCCTTCGCCTCCGACGGTCGGTTCCGGTCCTCGAGGGCGACACCGAGGTTGTACACCGCCCGGGCATTGTCCGGGGCGGCGGCGAGGGCGCGCCGGTAGTGCACCTCGGCCTGCGCCAGGCGTCCGTGCTCATGAAGGATGCGGCCGAGGTTCAGATGCGCCTCGGCGTGCTGCGGATCGAGCTCGATCGCGCGCTCGTACGCGGGGATCGCACGTTCGGGCTGCTCGGCTTCCAGATCGAGCGCTTCGTCGTACCAGGAATCCGCCGACCGTGTTGCGTCGTCGACGGGCACGCCGAGCGCCCCGTCGGCCGAGGGGGGCCCGATCCGCACCAGCTCGAGCGGCTTCGGGTCGTTCCCCGTCGCCTCCGGCATCCTCTCGAAGTCCAGCTCGAGCTGGCCGGAGTTCGGCTCCCACACCGAGGACTCGTCGCGAACGAGCACGCGGTGACCGAGAGCGGAAACCTCGATGGCGCTCAGCGGGCGTCCCACGGGAAGAGTTCCCCGCACCGCCTCGAGCGCCTCGTGAACGCGCCGAAGGGGAACGTCGGCATCGAGCAACGCTCGAATCCGTCGCAGGACGGCCACGTCCTGGAAGGAGAAGCAGAAGGCACCCGTGGCCCCGCGAGTGGGCGTGATCAGCCCGCGCCGCGCCCACCCCACGATTCGTGACGCGGGAAGGCCGAGGAGACGAGCGACCTCGCGGGTCGTGTATCCGTGGCCGCCGGCGCGGGGGGCCGCGTCAGCCGGACGCGGCCTTCTTGCCCGGGGACTTCTTCTTTCCGGTGGACTTCCCGGCACTCGCCTTCTTCTTCCCCGCCTTTTCGGCGGGCTTGCGCGTCGCCTCGCTCTCGCCCTCGTCCTCCGCGATGGACGCCTTCAGGGCAGCCATGAGGTCGATGATCTTGGACTTCGACTCCTCGGCCGGCGCGGCGGTGATCTCCTGACCGTCGATCTTCTGCTGGATCAGCTCCAGCGTCTTTTCGCGGACCTCGTCGCTGAACTGAGTCGGGTCGAAGGTGTCGGATGCCGCCTGATCGATCAACTGGATCGCGAGGTTGAGCTCGGCCTCGTTCACCTCACCATCCTCGAGCGGCACTTCGTCGAAGGATCGGATCTCGTCGGCGTAGTAGAGCTGCTCCATGAGCAGCCCCTCGTCGTGCGGTCGGATCATGACGACGTACTGCTTGCCGCGCGTCGCGTGCTTGGCGATCGCGACCCGCCCCGTCTCCCGCAAGGCTGCGGACAGGAGCCGGTACGCGCGGGCGCCTCCCTTGTCCGGTCCGAGGTAGTAGGCCTTGTTGAAGTACAGCCGTTCGACGGTGTCGGCCGGAACGAAGCTCACGATCTCGATCTCGTCCGACTTCGGGGCCTCGACGACTTCGAGCTCTTCCTTGCTGAAGAGCACGTACTGATCCTTCGCGAACTCGTAGCCCTTCACGATCTCGTCGCGCGGAACCACGGTGCCGTCGGCTGGATCGATGTACTGCTGCCGGACGCGCACGCCCCGCTCCTTCCAGATCATGTTGAAGGAGACTTTGCGCCCCGACTCGCCCGTGGAGTAGATCTTCACGGGGAGCGAGACGAGCCCGAAGGCGATGGTCGACGTTCCGATCGCGCGTGCAGCCATGGTCCGCGAAACGTATGTTCCGGGCGCGCGAATCGGCAACGATGACGTTCTCCGGGGGCGCAGAGCCTCTTGAAGCGGGTCCACCACCAGCATCGGGAAAGCACTACTTGCAGCAGCATGCCGTTCGCATGAGGTTCGCGCGATGACCATCGCCTTCGTCGTGGGCGGGACGCTTTTCGGCTCCGCCCTGTTGTGGCTGGCCTGCTCCCGGCTGGAAGAGTCCACGCACCGGCTCGCGCTTCACTACGGTATCCCCGATGCCGTGAAGGGCTCGGTGCTTCTCGCGGTATCGTCGAGCATGCCGGAGCTCGTCACCGCGCTGCTGGCCCCCTACGCGCACCAGGACTTCGAGCTCGGCCTCGCGGCGATCATCGGGTCCGCGATCTACAACATCCTCGTGATCCCCGCATTCAGCGTGTACGCGCGGGGCGAGGCGCTGCAGGCCAACCGCGACCTCGTCTACCGCGAGGCGCAGTTCTACCTGGTGTCCGTGGCGATGCTCATGCTCGTCCTGAGCCTCTCCGTCATCTACAACGGCCTCGATCTCACGAACCTGCCGGACGGACGGCGGATCTTCCGCGGGGAGTTCAATCGGACCCTCGCACTCTTCCCGCTCCTTCTGTACGGGCTGTACCTCTTCATCCAGTTCGAGGAGGTGAAGCGGCAGCGCCAGGATAACCCGCGTCGGGAGGGCATCAACGCCTTCAAGGAGTGGGCCGTCCTCATGGGGTGCATCCTCGTGATCCTGGTGGGCGTGGAGGTCCTCCTCCGCGTCGCGATCACGATGGGGACGGCGCTCGAGACGCCTACCTTCCTCTGGGGCATGACCATCGTCGCGGCCGCCACGTCCATCCCGGACACGTTCGTGAGCGTTCGCGCCTCGGTCATGGGTCGAGTCGAGTCCAGCGTGTCCAACGTGCTGGGCAGCAACGTGTTCGACCTCCTGGTCGCGGTGCCGATGGGCGTCATGCTGGTAGGGGCGATCGAGGTGAACTTCACGCAGATCGTTCCGATGATGACGTTCCTGGTCATCGCGACCATCATCATGCTGGTCTTCATGCTGCGCGACATGGAGCTGTCCATGCGCGAGTCGCATGTGATGATGGCCCTGTACGCCGGCTTCGGACTGTGGATGACGCTCGAGGCGTTCGGCGTGATGAATATCCTCGGGGTCGCGTCGGGTCCCTAGCCGTGGTGCTGCTGGAAGGGTGACGGGACCGTCAGGTCCGTCCCGCAGAAGCGGCAGTAGTGCGCATCGGGGTCGACCTCGATGTGCTCGCACGCAGGGCAGGGCACGGCGTGCGCCGCTGCGCTTCCCGGAAGCTGGGCGATCTCGGCGGTGACGATCCCCGTCGGCACGGCGATGATGCCGTAGCCGAGGACCATGACGAAGGCCGCGAGGGACTGCCCCATGGGCGTGACCGGTGCGATGTCGCCATACCCCACTGTCGTAAGCGTCACGATGGCCCAGTACACGCCGCGAGGTATGCTCGTGAAGCCGGACTGCGGCCCTTCGATCAGGTACATGAACGAGCCGACGACGATCACGATGCACAACACGGTCACGAGAAAGACCGCGATCTTGTAGCGCGCGTTGCGGAGTGCGGTGGAGAGAAGGCTGGCCTCCCCGAGAAACCGCACGAGCTTGAAGACCCGGAACACCCGAATCACGCGCAGGACCCGGATCACGGCGAGGAATTGCCCGCCCGGGAGGAGCAGACTCAGGTACGTCGGCAACACCGAGAGCAGGTCGATGATGCCAAAAAAGGAAAAGGTGTAGGCGCGGACGTCGCGCACACACCAGATCCGGACGAGGTACTCGATCGTGAACAGGATCGTGAATGCCCACTCGATCGCGACGAGCTGGGGGCTGTAGCGGGCGCTGAAGCCTGCGACCGAGTCCAGCATGACCGCGATCACGCTGGCGATGATCAGCGCGATCAGCATCGCGTCGAAGCGACGACCCCACCCCGGCTCGTGGCCGAAGATGACTTCGTAGGTTTGTCCCCTGAGCGTGTCCGGCGGAGACGCCGGCCCGAGTGCAGCCATGGTTTCTCGAGGCGTGTGGGTGCCGGGAGGGCTGTCACACGATATACCTTCGCGTCGCTCTGTCACGCCCCTTGCATCCGCCGATGACTGCTCACCGTGACGATCGTCTCGCCGCGTACCGTGAGAAGCGGAAGGCGTCGAGGACCCCCGAGCCGTTCGGGGGTCGTGTCGTCGCGGGCGGGAGCATCTTCGTGGTCCAGAAGCATGCGGCCCGCGCGCTGCACTGGGACCTCCGCCTGGAGCTCGACGGCGTGCTACTGTCCTGGGCGGTGCCGAAGGGGCCTTCGCCGAATCAGGCCGACAAGCGACTGGCGATGCAGACGGAGGACCACCCTCTGGAGTACGCCGAGTTCGAGGGGGTCATTCCCGAGGGCGAATACGGGGCGGGCGCCATGATCGTCTGGGATCGCGGCGTCTGGGTCCCGCTCGAGGATCCGCGGGAGGGGCTGGAGAAGGGAAAGCTCCTCTTCGAGCTCCATGGTCACAAGCTCATGGGCAAGTGGACACTGGTGAAGACCGGGCAGGCCCCGAACTCGTGGCTCTTCATCAAGGAGCGGGACGCCTACCTCGATCCGGAGGCGTCCACGGACGACTATCCGGACGACTCGATCTACTCCGGGCTCACCGTGGAGGACTTCCCGCACGCCGACCGGCACGCGGAGGCCGTGGCCGAGCGCGTGGCGATGCTGGGTGCCCGCCGGTCGACCGTGAGGGCGAAGGACGTGGAGCTGATGCTCGCCTCCTCGGAGGACCGTGCGTTCTCGCGGGAGGGCTGGGTCTTCGAGCTCAAGTACGACGGGTACCGCCTGCTGGCGGAGCGAAGCGGGCGCGAGGCGTTCCTGCGCTCGCGGTCGGGACACGATCTGACCGCGACGTTCCCGGAGGTCGCGCGGGCTGTTCGCGGACTTCCCTACGAGGGGCTCGTGATCGACGGTGAGGTGGTCGTGAACGACGCGGAGGGGATGCCCTCGTTCAGTCGGCTTCAGCGACGGGGGCGGATCCTCAACCGCGTGGACGCCCTGCGGGCGAGTGTGGAGCTGCCCGCCGTCTATCACGCTTTCGACCTGCTCGGAATCGAGGGGCTCGACCTTCGGTCCCTCCCCCTGCTCGTCCGCAAGGAAGTGCTGCGTGACATCCTCCCGACGGTCGGCCCGATCCGGTACGTCGACCACATACCGGAGCGAGGGGAGGTGATGTTCGAGCACGTCGACCGGATGAGGCTCGAGGGCATCGTCGGGAAGAAGGCCGACAGCCGCTACCGAGGCGGGCGGTCCAGGAGCTGGGTCAAGGTCCGCACGGTCCGCACCGGAGACTTCGTCGTGGTGGGGTGGAGCGAGGGTAAGGGCAGCCGCGGGGCGCTGGGCTCGATCCACGTGGCTCGGTACGAAGGGGAGGAGCTCGTCTACGCCGGTAGCGTCGGCAGCGGCTTCACCGAAGCGGGACTCGTGGAGGCCCTGGAGGACCTGAGCGGCATCGAGGTCGAGAAGAGCCCCTGCACCTCGGGACCGGTGCCCGGCGGGAAGGGCAATCGCTGGGTGGAGCCGAGGCGGGTCGCGGAGGTCCGCTTCAAGGAGGTGACCGACCAGGGGCTGCTGAGACAGCCATCGTTCGTTCGGTTTCGCACCGACAAGGCGCCGGAGGAGTGTTTCGAAGAAGGGCTCCGCGCGGTCGACGTGGAGGAGCCCCGCCCGATCGAGGAGGACGAGCCCCGGGTCGTGCCGTTCACCAACCTGGACAAGGTCTTCTGGCCCCACGAGGGCTACACCAAGGGAGACCTGATCGAATACCATCGGCGGATCGCCCCCTGGATGCTGCCGTATCTGCACGATCGGCCCCTGGTCATGACCCGCTATCCGGACGGGGTCGACGGGAAGTCCTTCTTTCAGAAGGATGCTCCCCCCTATGCGCCGGACTGGCTTCGGACCGTCACGGTCTGGAGCGAGGGGTCCGAGCGCGAGCTCTCGTACTTCGTCGCCGAGGACGTCGAATCGCTCCTGTACGTCATCAACCTGGGCACGATCCCGCTCCACATCTGGTCGAGCCGAATCGCCTCGCTCGCGTCACCGGACTGGTGCATCCTCGATCTCGACCCCAAGGAGGCTCCGTTCACGGATGTCGTTAAGGTCGCCCTGACGATCCGTGATCTGTGCGAGGAGATCGACCTGCCGGCCTTCCCGAAGACGAGCGGGTCGTCGGGGATCCACGTCCTGATTCCGCTCGGCGGGCGACTGACGTACGAGCAGTCTCGGACGCTCGGACAACTCCTGGGGCGCGTGATCGTGGCCGAGCGGCCGGACGTGGCGACGCTCACGCGAAATCCGGAGAGAAGGGAAGGCAAGGTCTACGTCGATTTCGTGCAGAACGGTCACGGGCGTCTCCTCGTCGCGCCGTTTTCGGTTCGTCCGAAGGCCGCCGCACCGGTTTCGACGCCGCTCTCGTGGGAGGAGGTCACCGAGAACCTGCAGATCGAGCAACACACCATCGCGAACGTGCCGGAGCGAATGGAGCGACTCGGCCACGACCCGCTCAGGCCGGTGCTGGACCTCGAGCCCGATCTGCTGGGGGCCCTGGAGCGTCTCTCCCGCTGGTTCGACTGAGGCGGCGGGGCCGGCCCTGCTGCCGCTCGGCTCTCGGAGGCGCCCGTGCCGGTGGAGGTCAGGCCAGCAGCCCGGGCGCACCACCGGTGTGGAGGAAGACCACACGGTCGCCCGTTTCCAGGCCCCGATGCTCGATCCATTCGATCATGCCGGCTGCAGCCTTGGACGAGTAGGTCGGATCGAGGATGATGCCCTCGAGACGCGCGAAATCCTCCGTCGCCGCTCTCGATGCCCGGGTCGGGATCCCGTAGCCGTCACCCACCTGGGAGTCGATCGTCCACAGCGGGACCGACGCGAGATCCGGCGACGCACCGAGCAGGCCTGCGCCCTCGCCGGCGAGCTCCAGCGACGAGGAGTGGAGCTCCTCGGCCGGAGCGTCGGCGCTGATGCCGACGAGGAGAACGTCCGTGCGGCCCTGCAGTGCGAGGCCCAGGACGAGTCCGCCGAGCGTGCCGCACGACGAGCTCGCGACGAAGAGGAGGGTCCGCGAGCACCCGTCGTCGAGCGCATCGAGCTGTGCGCACAGCTCGACGGCGGCGCGCGCGTATCCGAGGCTCCCCAGTCCGGTCGAGGCCCCGATCGCGATCACTCGAGCCCGGCCGCCCTCCGCCGTGATGCGATCGGCGACGACATCCATCGAGGGAGCGCGCTCTGCACGGTCGGCGACGGTCACGATCTCCGCGCCGAGGAGCCGGTGCAGCAGGGCATTGCCCGTGGGGACCTCGGGCTCGGGACCGTTGACGACGAGCACGCAGTCCAGCCCCAGGCGTGCCGCGGCCGCTGCCGTCACCCGGCAGTGGTTGGACTGGGGACCGCCCGCGGTCACCAGACACGTGACGCCTTCGAGTCGGCCCGGCGCCAGCTCGAATTCGAGCTTGCGCACCTTGTTGCCACCGAGCGCGAAGCCGGTTTCCGCGTCCATCTTCACGTAGGCGCGGTCGACCCCGAGGCGGCTGGCGAGGCGGTCGACCCGAAGCAGCGGCGTCGGGAGGTTGGCGAAATGCGTCCGGGGCCAGTCGCCGAGGCGATGGAGCGCGTCGCGGTCGGTCACGTCCGGATCTCCGTGGCAGGCGGGGCGTAGCGGGGACTTCGCGAAGCCGCCGGCGACCGATCGGAGCCGGCATCCCCGTGCGCACGTCCTCGTCGAGACAGGCGTGTGGAGGCGAGGATGGTCGCGGCGTGGATCGCGACCGTGTCGCGCACGTCTTCGGCGTATCCGCCCGACATCACCACGACGACCGGAACGCCGTGCTCCTCGCAGGCACGGAGGACGATCTCGTCGCGGGCGCGAAGGCCGTCGAGGCTGACGGAGAGCCGTCCGAGCCGATCTCCGCGATACGGGTCGGCGCCCGCCACGTAGAAAGCGATGTCGGGCGCGCGGTCGAACGCCCGCCGTGTGCCGAGCTCCACCGCTTCGAGGTAGCGAGCGTCGTCGGCGCCGTCCGGAAGCGCGAGGTCGAGATCGCTCTGCTCCTTGCGAAACGGGAAGTTGTCGGCCCCGTGGACGGAGAGCGTGAACACGGACTCGTCACGGGCGAAGATCGACGCGGTCCCGTTGCCCTGATGCACGTCCAGGTCGAGAATCGCGACGCGCCGTGCAGCACCCCGGGACTGAACCTCGCGGGCGGCGACCGCAACGTCGTTGAAGACGCAGAATCCTTCGCCGCGGTCCGAGAACGCGTGGTGCGTGCCGCCGGCCAGGTTGGCTGCAGCGCCGTCCTCGAGTGCGGCGGACGCCGCTGCGATCGTGCCCCCGACGGAACGCTTCGAGCGCTCCACGAGCTGGGGCGACCAGGGGAATCCGATCCGGCGCACCTCTTCTCGGGTCAGAGCGCCTTCGTCGACACGACGGACATAGTCGGGATCGTGGACCCGGGCGAGCGCTTCGGGGGTTGCAGCGTCCGGAACCGCGAGCGTCACCCGGGGGTCCAGCGCAATTCGCTCCCTGAGGCGGGCGTACTTCTCCATCGGGAAGCGATGCCCCTCCGGGAGGGGAAGCACGAAGTGATCGCAGTAGAACGCGCGCACGGGCGGGGCGGGACGGGGTGACCAGACGGGCGACAAGTTACCTGAACGAGGAGTGGGCCGTCGACCGGCCGTCCGGCTCGCGCATGATGTCCTTGCACCCAGTCTCGAAAGCTGCTCGAAGAGCGGCCGTCCGGCTGACGATCATGGCGCTCGCGCTCGCGACACCCGTGAGCGTTCGCGCCCAGCTCGGGACGGTTCAGGGGAGTGTGCACGGGTCGGACGGAGTCGGCGTGTACGGGGCGACGGTGTCGCTGCTCCGCGAGGGGACGAGGCGCTTCGCCGCGGACACCGATCGACTGGGGTCGTTCCGCATATCCGATGTCCTGCCGGGGACCTACGAGCTACTCGTGCAGGCTCTCGGCTATGCCGAGCACACCCAGGCGCTCGAAGTCGGATTCGCCGCGACGGTCGAGCTCGACATCCGCCTCGAGCCGGCCGCGCTGCGTCTCGAGGGACTCTCGGTCGAGGCCGAGCGAAGCCGGGAGCGCGTGCGCTTCGAGGAGATCGGAGGGGCCACGGTACGCGAGCTCGATCTGGAGGAGCTTCGGCTGGTTCCGGCCGTCGGTGAGCCGGATCCGGTTCGGGCGATCGAGGTCCTCCCAGGCGTCGTGTCCACCTCGGACTTCTCGGCCGCCTTCCATGTTCGAGGCGGCTCTCAGGATCAGAATCTGATCCTGCTCGACGGGATGCCGATCTACTCGCCCTTCCACCTGGGAGGCCTGTTCTCGGTCTTCAACGCGGACATGATCGATCGGGTGGAGCTACAGTCGGGCGGGTTCGCTGCCGAGCACGGCGGCCGGGTTTCGTCCGTGCTCGACATCGAGAGTGACGCGGGGGGCGGAGACTTCGGGGTCGACGCCGCGGTCTCCCTGCTCGCGACCCGGGTCGCCGTCGGCGGGCGAGCGCCGGACGGGGCCGCCCGGGCGCTCGGCCAGTCCAGCATTCGGTACCGCGTGTCGGCTCGTCGATCCTACTTCGACGTCCTCTTCAAGCCGGCCTTCGAGTTCCCCTATCACCTGACGGATCTGCAGGCCTTCGTCGAGGCATGGTCGCCCGGTGGGGATCGCTTCACCATCACCGCCTACACGGGCAAGGACGTCTTCGACCTCACGACCCTGGACGCCGAGGACTTTCCGCTCCGCATCGACTGGGACTGGGGAAACGACGCGATCGGCGTGGGCTGGACGCGCCCGAGGCGGGGTGGGGGCTCGCTCGACGTCCGGGCCAACTTCAGTCGCTTCGGGACGGGCCTGATTTTCCCGGATTTTGCGGATACCGACTTCCGGAGCCGGATCCAGCAGGCGCAGGTTCGCGTCGACCTCGATACGCGCCCGACCGCTCGCTGGGCCATCCAGACCGGAGCCTCGGCGGAGCGCACATCGTACGAGAACCGCTTCGCGACCGGGGGCACGCAGTTCGCCGGCGGGCTCGGCAATGGATGGCTCTTCGGCGGCTATGCACAGGCGCGCTGGACCCGGCCTCGAGAGTGGCTCGTGGAGCTCGGCCTGCGTGCCGACGGATTCCGGCCCGACCCCGGTGAGCCCGTTCTGGAGCTCTCCCCCCGCTTCGCCGCGAAGCGGTTCTTCTCGGGCGGGGATCTGGCGCTGAAGGTGGCTGGCGGGCGGTACACGCAGTTCCTCCACTCGATGCGGGACGAGGAGCTGCCCCTCGGTCTGGACGTCTGGGTGCTCGCGGGCGAGCGGGCACCTCACACGGTTTCGGACCAGATCCAGCTCGGACTCGAGGGCTACCACGACATCGACTGGTTCTGGTCCGTCGAGGCCTACCTGCGGTCCTTCGAGGGTGTCGTCACCCTCAACAACGCCGATAGCCCGAACGACCCTCTCGACGACATCCTGGGTGGCGACGGACTCTCGTACGGCGTCGACATGCTGGTCCGGAAGGAGACGGGCGACGTGAACGGGTGGGTCGCGCTCTCGTGGCTCAAGGCGGAGCGGACGTTTCCCGACCAGCTCTCGCCGCTGCCCGTGCCTCCCGAGATCAGCTATCCACCGATCTTCGATCGGCGAATCGACCTGGACCTCGTGCTGCGCTATCCGGCTCCGTGGGGATGGGAGGGCGGGATCCGCTGGAATCTCGGAACGGGGATCCCGTACACCCGGGCGGTGGGCTCCTACGTGTACTACGCGCCTCGCTACGTCGGGAGCAGTGGGCTCGACTGGACCGGGGACGACGACGGTGACGGCGGCTACGGGGTCGTCCTGTCGGATCGCAACGGGTCCCGCTACCCGACGTATCACCGGCTGGACCTGAGCTTCCGCCGGACCTTTCCGAAATCGTGGGGCGTGCTGACGCCCTACATCAACCTCGTGAACGTGTACAACCGGCGGAACGTGCTCTTCTACTTCTACGAGTACGAACAGGAGCCGGCGGTTCGCTCCGGCGTTTCCATGTTCCCGATCCTGCCGACGGTCGGCCTGGAGATCTCCTTCTGATGGGCCGGCGGAACCGTTGGGCTCGCGGTGGCGCTTCGGTCCTCCTTCTGCTCTCGGCGGCGGCCTGCGAGCTCGAGGAGATCACGATCGTGGACGCCGAAGACGTCGTCGTGGCCGAAGTGTACCTCAACGTGGCGCAGGACCCGGAGGACAACGAGATCCGGGCGTTTCTGCACCGGACGCTCGGTACGGAGGACGAGATCGACGACCTCCTCGATGCCCGGGTCGAGGTCGTTCGCTCGGACGGTACCCGGTACGAGCTGGAGCCCGAGGCCGTCGACGAGTGTGTCGACACGGCTCCGGTCGAGGACCCGGGGGCGTGCTTCGTCCTCGACGACAGCACGACGGTCGACCTCGCGGCTGGAGACGTGTTCGAGGTGACGGTGGTGCTCGTCGACGGCGGAAGGATCACCGGGGCGGCCGAGGTGCCGGGCGCGTTCGAGCTCGACGGTATCCCCGGGGCCTGCCGGATCCCGGCCGACGCCGTGATGACGATCGCGTGGTCCCGGTCGGCGGATGCTTGGGCCTACCTCAACGAGACCTCGATCCGGGACCTCCCCGCCGCTCTGGACCCCGAGGGCATCGAGGTCGACGAGGACCCGCTCTACCTGCTGGGCCTGTCGATTTCCGACGCGGACACGACGATCGCCTTCCCGTCCGAGTTCGGCGTCTTCAACCGGATCGATCTGGATCAGGATCTCGCCCTGCGACTTCAGGAGGGGCTCCCGGAGGGAACGAGCGCGGAGGTCTCGATTACCGCCGTGGATCGCAACTACGTCAACTGGGCGAGGGGCGGGAACTTCAATCCCTCGGGCCAGGTGCGGGTGCCGAGCCTCCGGGGTGCGGGCACCGGCGTGTTCGGGGCGACCATCGGCAGGACCTTCCAGGTGTTCGCCTCCGACGAGCCGTCGGCGACCCTCCCGGACTGTCCCGGCGTCCGTTCGGGTGGTTGACGCCCGCCCGGTCAGCTGGGGTCCGGAACGACGAACACGTCTTGTGCGATGTCGGTCGGAACGGCCCGTGCGCCGAGCCCGTCGTTGGTCACGTCGAACTCGATCGAGCCGTCGGCCGCGGCCTCGACGACGATGCGGGCTCCGGGAATCAGGCCCTCTGCGGCCATGGAGCGCAGGGCCTCCGGATCCTCGTCGCGCACGGCGTGGATGAGAAGTCGATCGCCCGCGACCGCGTCGGCCAGCGTCGAGTAGTCGACGGTCTCGATGTGGCCCGCGCTGGTGGGAATCGGGGCCCCGTGGGGGTCGTGGCTCGGGAACCCGAGCGCCCGCGCCATCCGGTCGATCAACCGGTCGGATACCGCGTGCTCGAGCCGTTCGGCTTCCTCGTGCACGTCGTCCCACGTATAGCCCAGGCGGGCACACAGATACGTTTCGAGGATCCGGTGCCGACGAAGGACGCGCAGCGCTTCGCGGGTGCCGGCCTCGGTCAGGCGGACACCCCTGTACGGCACGTGCTCGAGCAGCCCCGTCTCGGCCATGCGCTTGACCATTCCGGTCACCGAGGCGGGCTGGATGTCGAGCGCCTGCGCGATCGAAGACGTGGAGGCCGGATCTCCCGCGGCCCCCAGCCGATAGATCGCCTTCAGGTAGTCCTCGACGGAGCGAGACAGCGTTCGTGGCGACATGCTCGAAGCTACCGAGGGCATTGGCCCTCGTCGACGGATTCCCACCCGAGAAAAACCTGTTCCGGGCCGCGCCGGCAGCATTATCATCTACCGTTCAGGCCTTACCGACGACCGGGCGCTTGTCACGCCGGCGGTTCGTCGGGTCCCCCGTCTCGACGATGTGATGAGTGACGAGGACAACGTAAAGCCTTACCACGCGAAGGGATTCGCTCCGGGCCAGGAGGCGGCCGACGTCGTCGCCGAGGTGCTGCAGCACGCGGCGGAGCGCGATGCCGCGGCCAAGGAGAAGACGGCGCCCAAGGGCCCGCCGAAGTGGATGCTTCCGCTGACGGTGAATCTGGGTGTTCTGGCTCTCTACTTCCTCATCGCGCAGCCCGACTTCCTGGTGCTGTCCCCGGTCGAGGAGCCGAGAGCGACGGCCGTCGTGGCGCAGCAGGCCCGTCAGGCCATCTACTTCGAGGGAATCGAGAGGATTCGGAGGTTCCAGGAGGAGAACGGACGCCTCCCGAGCTCTCTCCAGGAGGCGGGTAGCGCGCTCGAGGCCGCGGGCCTCCCCGTGACCTACACGGCGCGGGGGAACGCCTCGTACGTGATCGTGGTGACGGTCGGCGAGGAGCCGATCACGTTCGACTCGGCGACGGACGACCCGCAGCTGTTCGCGGGGCCGATCAACCTGGGGGGCTGACGGATGGAGCGCATCTCTCCTTCGCATCCGGTACTTCGCGGTGAGCGCCGCGCCGGCTTCTCCCTGATCGAGCTGCTCATGGCGCTCTCGATCGTGGGCATTCTGGCGGGTCTCGCGATTCCGAACCTGCGGAGCATGACCTTCCGGGCGCGTGCCACGGAAGTCGCCGCGGACGTCGACGTCGTGAGCGTCGCGACCCAGCAGTTCAACGCCGACCGGTTCTCCTGGCCTGCGGAGACCGGCCAGGGTGTGGTCCCTTCGGAGCTGACCGAGTTCCTGCCGGAGAATTTCTCCTTCCAGGGCAACGGTTACGTCATGGACTACGACTTCCTCTCGCCCGTCGTCGTGCCGGGAGATCCGAGCACGAATCAGCTCATCGCCGTCTCCGTGGTGGTGGACACGGACGAGCTGTCCAATGCGGTGGTCGAGCTGCTGGGGGGGACCATCGTCTTCTCGGTCGGCCGGCGGCACACGATTCTCATCGCACGCAGCTAGTCGCGCACTTTCGGGGGGCCCGCGTGTAGAACAGGGCGAACGACGAGGGTTCCACCTCCGAGACTCGCCCATCATGCGCTACGAGAAAGCCACAGAAGGAATCCGGGTGATGGTCCGGCCGCGCTACTCGCTGGCCGATTCGGATCCCGCGGATGGCACGTTCGTGTTCTCGTACACCGTCAACATGGAAAACGAGAGCGACGTCGCCGCGCAGCTTCTCTTTCGCCACTGGAAAATCCACGACGCGGCGGGAGAGGACTCGATGGTCGACGGTGAGGGTGTCGTCGGGCAGCAGCCGGTCCTGAACCCCGGCGAGTCGCACGAGTACCGCAGCTACTGCGTGCTCCGCTCTCCCGTGGGGTACATGGAGGGACACTACACGTTCGCTCGGCCCGACGGGGAGACGTTCAAGGTCGACGTGCCCCGTTTCCACTTCAACGGCCCGCTCGTTCTCCCGAACCCGTCCTTCGATTTCGGGGACGAAGACGAGTCCCCCGGCCTCCTTCACTGAAGCCGGGAAGGTCGTGGGCCCGGACCCACTGGAACCGGGGCCGGCCGCACGGTTATCGTTTGCCGTTTTGGATGAACCCGAGAAAGACGAGTAGGCGCAGCCGTGAACGACTCCGTTGCCGTGGACGCCAAGAGGATCCTGCTCCGCTACGGTGCTCCGATCGCGATCCTCGACGAGGTGACCGAGGCCCATCGCATCGAGTTTGCCCGCGAGATCGCCAAGACTGCGCTTCCGGAGCGTGAGGCCAGGCTTCGTGAGCTTCTGATCGCGGAGGGGTACATCCAGGTCGAGCAGGACTGACCGGATACCTCGCGAAGGTTCGACAGGGTCGGGGCCGAGGCTCCGGCCCTGTCGCGTTTCAGGACGGAGCCTCCGCGGTGACGTCCAGCGTGCGCTCTCCGTCCACGGGCAGCTGCACCGGCACGGTGGAGAGGAGGCCGGTTTCGCGGACGTCGAGCTCGGCCGGCTCACCGTCGATCCGAATGGACCGGATCCTGCCTCGAACGGTGGGCTCCAGGACCAGGAGCGGCGGGACCGCCGCGTGCTCGGGGGCGACCGTGAATCGGTGGCGGTCTCCGCGCCGCTCGTAAGCGAGGCGCAATCGCGTTTCGCCGAGCGCGATTCCCCCGACGGTGAACGAACGCAGGTGCCCGGGGAATCGGGGAGCGATCCGGATCCGGCCGACGGGTGCGTCGGGCGCGACTCCGAGCATACCGTGCATCAACGCCTGAACGAGCTCCGCGCAGGCGGGGCCATCGGTCGCGCTCTCCTCGGGCGTGTCCCACGTCGCAGGCCCCGCGGGTCCGTCGTGGAGTCCCCGGTCGAGGAGGCCGCGCCACATGACCCATGCCGAGTCGGGGTCGGTGGCGAAGAGGGCGGAGCTCTCCCGTATCGACACGATGGAAGGGCGAACCGCTGCGCCCGGGGGGTGTGAGGGGCGACCCTCGAAGAGGCCCGCCAGCCACGCCGACTCTGCCTCGGGTGCCGGCTCACGGGGCGCTGGTCGGGGGCCCGCCATCGGGAGCGCTCTCCCGCTCCGCTCCGGTGACCGGAGGCTTCGGCCGATCGTCGCCAGCTCCGCTGTGACCGCGTCCGGCGCGGCGTAGCGCAGCGCCTCGGAGAGCGACCGCGCGGCCAGCGCCCTCGGTCCTGCGGGGCCGGAGCGCCCTTCGGTGGCGACGAGGGCCCCGGCCGCCGAGAGAGCCGGGCCGGAATCCCCGAAGGTCGCCGCGAACCGCCCGGCCAGGAGGGCGTGCTCGACCGTCCGGGGCCGGAGCCGATCGAGAACTTGCCGAGCGCTCGCTTCGTCTCCTCCCGCGAGCGCGCCCAGCCCGAGGGGCAGCGCGGCCCGATGGCGAAACGCCGAGCCTTCGACCCGGGCGCGGGCCCAGGCGAATCCCTCGTCGACCTCCGCGACACCGGTCTGGAGCACCGTTCCCCCCTCCGGGCCGGACGCCGCCCGGATCGCGTGGGCGCCGACGTGCGCGGAGGCGACCAGCGCCGTGCGGAGCTCGCGAGGTGTGCCGACGGCGAGCACGAGCGTCAGCCTGCCGGTCGACGCACGCACATCCGGGTTCACGGCCAGGTTCGGCCCCTCCCTGCGGACCCGGACGGATCCACCGCATGCGGTGATGGCGAGGGCCCGTCCCCCTCCCGCGGCCAGGACGATGCCCCGCTCCGTCTGCGCCAGCGTGGTCGGCGCTCCCTCGCCCACTTCGTGGTCGAGCGTGAGTAGGACGTCGCCGGGGAGAGGAGAGCCCGCCGTCGACCACTCGATCCAGATCAACGGAAGGGTCGGAGCGACCAGCACGGTCTCCGTGACCGTTCCTCGCGCGCCGACACGTTCTCGACGAAGGAGCCCGGGGGTGAGATGAATGTTGGCGACCGCTCCCAGCGGAGCTCGCAGATCACGGAGCGTCGGGACGCCGTCGATCACGATGGTCGTCCCCTGGTCACGCGACGTTCCGGTCTGCACATAAGCCCGTCGGCCCTCCACGAAGAGGGCCGAGCTTCCTGCCCGCGCGCGGCTCAGTCCCCCTACCGCGGGGTCGATCGGCGGTAGGGACGCGGGGGCGGCGTCGAGGACGGTCTCGAAGCCCGTCGGCGGGCTCACGCGCCCCGCTCCGCCGAAGGGACACGAGACAGGGCGTACGCGTCGAGCAGGAGGACCCGGGAGCGCATCAAGTCTCCGCGTGGCGCCGGTGAGCCGAAAAGGGGACTACCGTACACGAAGCGTTCGAAGACGGTTCAAGGCCGAGGCGAGCTCGAGCGGGCGGAACGCCACCAGGTCGCCCATGAGCCGGTCGGTCAGGCCGTCGAGGCCTGCAGAGGAGACGACCGCTTCCACTGCGCGCAGGACGTCGGCGACGTCGGTCACCTCGGGATCCAGCTCCTGCGCGATCCACGCGAGCGCCTCCCCGACCGCTCGAACCTGGCCCTCCAGCTCGAGCTGCTCGACGCAGCTGAGGTCGATGGTGTCCTCCCCGAGCAGCAACGTCCGGCGGTCGGGCACCCTCACGTGTCGGAGCCTGCGGCCTCTCGTTGCCCGAACGGTCGAACGGACGACGCTCCTGGGGGCCGTGGGCGCGAGGGGGCGACTCGCCTCCGACAGTCGACCCGTGGGAAAGGCCTCGGCCACCCGCCTGGCGGCATCGGTCACGTCCTCCGGCACGTAGTCGGTCATCCGTATGACATGATCCGCCACGTCGAGGTAGTCACCGCTGCCGCCGACGACCAGGACGGTCGAGACGCCCAGGCTCACGTACAGCTCGCGCGCGCGGTCGACGAAAGGCGTGATGGGCTCCCCCTCGGCGGGTACCAGCGTCTGCATGCGTCGGTCCCGGATCATGAAGTTGGTCGCGGAGGTGTCCTCGTCGATGAGGAGCGCCGAGGCGCCGGCTTCGAGCGCTTCGACGATCGCCGCGGCCTGGCTCGTGGACCCCGATGCGTTCTGCGTGGTGAAGGCGGTGGTCGGCTCGCCGAGCGGCAGCTTGTCGATGAAGCCGGAGATATCCGTGCCGGTGATCGAGCGCCCGTCCTCGGCCCGAATCTTGACGGCATCGCCGCGCGTGACGACGTATT
>Ga0209536_100000369_pt1 | contig 71788 bp, 65 predicted proteins | sample DeeMarSeWOR28_12_FD_187461 | JGI IMG/M metagenome (GOLD analysis project Ga0209536, IMG submission 187461) | Marine sediment microbial communities from White Oak River estuary, North Carolina - WOR-2-8_12 (SPAdes) (version 2) | ecosystem: Environmental > Aquatic > Marine > Intertidal zone >...
TGTACATACACCTACTTTTAACATAGATGAAAAGGCACTTGAAACAGGCACCGGATTAATGGCATGGTTGGCTGTTAAAAATCTTGGAAATTAAATATTTAAAAAAGGGTTCAATTAAAAACCTAATTCTATCTGTAGTCTTACCTGCCAGTTATCATTAAGTATCTGATCAAAATATTTGTTATGTCTGTTTTCATAGGCGATATCTGCCTGAACTTTCAACTTATGGCCTTTAATATATTTTGATATGCCCAGAGCATACTCATCAATATCATCAGTAAATTCAGAAATGTCCCTCGATGGAGAAACCCAGGTGATACTGGATATAAGTCCCCAATTCTTTTTAAGAACATAACTTCCTTTGACAAAGGCACTATGACCAATATAAACAAATCGGAGATCTCCTTCTTCGTTATAAGTTAAAGGATCATCGGTACTTCTGGTTAGGTACTCTGCCATAACAGACCAGCCATTATATTTAAATATAAAATCCCCCATAAAGCTTGTTAGATCTCTAGATTCATATAGTAAATTTCCTATTTGCCCCCTCTGTCTAATGGCATTTTCATTTCTATGTGCTGTAAATCCAAAACTTACTTTTGGGGTTGATTCCCTTTCAAGGTCACCCTCTGTATAATCTCCTTTATTAGTAAATTTACCCAATGGTAACAGCTCCAGTCTTCCCGTGTACGCCAATCCTTCATCAGTTGTAAGAAAATTTCGACCTTCACCTGAGGAAATGGCTGTCTTTAACGCATAAACAAATTCATTTATACTATTTGTGTACTGAACCTGAATGCCAAAGTCACGATCAATATTAAAACGAGCATTTGTTAATGTTCGATCCACCATTTCTAAACTACCTGATGATATGACTCTTTGCCTATTACCAGGTAATTTTGTTTGTCCAAATAAAAATGCCCAATTTTTATTCGGATTATAAATAACAACTGCATCTAAAAGAACATTTGGAACGCTGGCATCCTCAAAATCAATAGATGTGTTCTCGAATCCCAATTCCAGTTTATATGAAATTCTGGGATCAAATACATATCCATCAAATTTCAATCTCATTCGCCTGATCCTGGCTTGTATATTGCCAAAACCAAAAATATCTGTATTAGCCGAAGTGTATGAGATCCTGTTTTGCATTCTTAATCCAAAATTTACATAGAATAGATTATTAGTCGCTTTTATTCCTATTCCTTTATCAAAATTAAATTCCGGGAAATTATAATCATTTTCCTGGGCAATCGAAGTATTTAATGAAAAAAGTAATATTAAGGCAGCGATGAATGATTTATAATTACAATTTCTCATGATTAAAGAATTTGGCAAAAATTTTAAAAGTTTGTTTCCAAAAAATAAATTTTATCAGGTAAATAATCTTATTTCAAATAATACGGTATTATACAGTAATATCCGACATTTATTTCTGTAACAGTGGTTAACGCTGTTCGTTTGAAATATAAATTTTTGAGAATTAAAGAGTTCAAAGAACTTACATACTCTTTAAATTTATGTTTCTAACTTACACTGGCAACAGTATAAGGGCCTGTCTCAACAAAAGATTCACTCACATTCATTATATGATCACCAGCTCTTTCAAAATAGATAAGTACGCTGTAATAAATTAATCCACTATTATAATCATACCTCTTCTTTTCCAGGTTGACCAAATGTTCTTTTCTCAGAGTGTTTCGGATTTGATTAATTTCTTTTTCGATTGATACCGCATATTCAATATCCATATTTTGCCCCCAGTTATTCAGATTAGTAACCATGACCTCTAAGGCTTCTTCAACCTTTTCCTGAATTTGGTTAATACCGGAATTCTGTAATTCGTTTAAATTAATATTATATTCAATCTTGCGTTCAAACTCTTTTGCAATTTTCGAAAAAATATCAGCTATTCGCTCCATATCATGTATGACTGAAAAAATATTTCTAACTTCGATAGAGTTCTTTACACTTAGTGAACCCTCACTTATTTTTAGCACATAATTGGAGATTTCCTTCTCAATATTATCTGTAATATTCTCAAGTGAATAAATCTTTCCAATCTGTTTTAATTGTTTAGAAGGCTTGTCCTTATCTGTTAATTTTCGTAATCGTTTTCCCATGACTGATATGATCTCTCCAAAATTACCAACCTCTTTTTTCGCTTCAAGTAATTTAAAACCCTGGGTTTGCATTAATCTGGTGCCAATAAATTTGAGGTGAAATTCTTCATCGGACTCACCTTTTGATTTTACCGTTTTCGTAGCAATTCTAACAAGCCATGGGACAAACCATATTAAGATAAGTACATTTGAGGCATTAAATGCAGTATGAAAGTAAGATAAAGCGATGGGTATAGATTCGGCAGCAGTAAATGGAGAACCGAAACCCATAAAGTGTATCATAATATAATTGATGGCATTTAGATAAATTGGATAGGCTAACGACATCCAGGTAACACCAATGATATTGAACATTGAATGGATTCGTGCGGATCTTTTTGCCCATACATTCCCTACAATTGATGCGAATTCGGCCGTGATGGTAGTTCCTATATTCTCACCTAAAACCATAGGTGCAGCCACATCAAAGGGTATCCAGCCCTGGTAACACATGGTGATGGTTAATGCCATAGCAGCACTGGACGATTGAATGATAATTGTTAAAATGGTTCCTGCGGCAATAAAAATTAATGTAGAAAAATAACCCAGATCTGAATATTTTGATAAAAATTCGAGCACTTCAGGATTATTTCTAAGATCAGGTACAGTTTGTTTTAGTGCATCTAAGCCCATAAAGAGCAGGGCAAAACCTATTAAAAATTCACCCCAGAATCGAATATTGCCTTTCTTTGTAAACAGCATCGGAAAACCTACTGCAATAATAGGTAAAGAGATTGCTACGATTTTTACCTTAAATCCAAAAATTGAAACCAGCCAGGCGGTAACTGTGGTCCCAATGTTTGCGCCCATCATAACTCCTGCCGATTCTAGGAGGGTCAATAAACCGGCATTAACGAAACTTACAGTCATCACAGTAGTTGCGGATGATGATTGAACTAAAGCAGTTATTACAAATCCTGTGAATACACCCAAAACCCTGTTTTGAGTCATGGCACTAAGAATTTGACGCATTCTATTACCTGCGGCTTTCTGAATTCCATCACTCATGACTTTCATGCCAAAAATGAAAAATCCAAGCGCTCCTATTAGATTAAATATTTCGTATATGCCAAATTTCATTATGCGGTATTTAAAAAGACGATCCGAATACTAATTTATATTTGTAGGCGATTGAGAAATAATTTTATGTCATAATACTCAATATAAAATTCAACTCAAGATAAATCTAAAATAATTTGATAATATTATGATAACATTAAATTAATATAAAATTAAAGTCATTTCATAACCTTAAATGAAATTAGGCAATACCTTTATCTATATTTTAATCCAACCCTATAATGGAATCATATTATATCTTTATTGTAGCCATCCTGATAGTTTTGGCAATTTCAGATCTAGTAGTTGGTGTTAGTAACGACGCAGTTAATTTTTTAAATTCCTCTATTGGGTCAAAAGCAGCTTCTTTTAAAGTGATTATGGTCATTGCCGCCCTGGGAATACTGGTGGGTACAACTTTTTCAAGCGGGATGATGGAAGTAGCCAGAAAGGGGATATTTCATCCCGATCAATTTTTTTTCAGTGAAATAATGATCATTTTTCTTGCAGTAATGCTGACAGATATCTTATTACTTGACCTGTTTAATACGTTCGCCTTGCCAACTTCAACAACTGTATCTATTGTTTTCGAATTGCTTGGTGCTGCCGTTGCTGTATCATTGATAAAAATATCTATTCTAGGAGATTCAGTGACTACACTCGGTAACTATATCAATTCGAGTTCAGCCTTATTAATAATAACAGGAATATTATTATCAGTGATAATCGCATTTTCTGTAGGATTGATCATACAATGGATAGTCCGGGTTGTTTTTTCATTTGATTATGAAAAAACCTTTAAATATTTTGGTTCCATATGGGGCGGTATTGCTATATCAATTATTACCTATTTCATACTAATCAAAGGAGCAAAAGGATCATCATTTTTAACTGACGAGGTTGTTAGCTGGATAAATGGAAATACTTTTCTGATCCTTATTATAAGCTTCCTTGGTTGGACAATTCTTTTACAATTAATGTATGCGGTTATTAAGACTAATATCCTGAAAATAATTGTAATGATTGGAACATTTGCTCTGGCAATGGCATTTGCAGGAAATGACCTGGTTAATTTCGTTGGTGTACCTCTTGCTGGTCTGGAATCTCTTAAATCTTTTTTTAACAGCGATATTTCTGATCCATCATTATTTAGCATGTCATCATTAACAGGGAAAATTCAGACACCCACCTATATATTGCTTTTATCAGGCCTGGTAATGGTGATTGCATTATATAAATCGAAAAAAGCAAGATCGGTGACAGCAACTGAGATAAATTTAAGCAGGCAGGATGAGGGATATGAGAGATTTGAATCATCTATTTTAGCTCGAAATCTGGTTAGAGGAGTAATTAATTTATCCACAGTAATTTCAAAAGCTTTACCCAATAAATCTCAGAATTTTATCGATAAAAAGTTTAATCAAAAACCTTTTCAGGTTCGGAAGAAAAAGGAAGGAATATCTTTTGACTTGGTTAGAGCATCTGTAAACCTTGTTGTAGCAAGTGCATTAATCGCCTTGGGTACCTCTCTTAAATTACCTCTTTCTACAACGTATGTTACGTTTATGGTCGCAATGGGAACCTCTCTGGCTGACAGAGCATGGGGAAGGGATAGTGCAGTTTATAGGATTTCCGGAGTAATTACAGTAATTGGCGGATGGTTTTTTACTGCCTTCAGTGCTTTTACAGCTGCATTTATCTTAGCGTATCTCATTCATTTCGGAGGTATTTTCACTATAATTATATTAATTATAGTGATTGTCCTACTACTGTATAAATCATTTGCCATTCATAAAAAAAGGGAAACGGAAAAAGTATTAACAGAACAAACAGAATTAGTGGGTGTTCAGATTAATGGAGAAAATATTCTAAAATCCTGCAACGATAATGTTATCAATACCATTTCTTCTGTATCTCAATTATATAATAAAACCATTACGGGATTAATAAATTTTAAAAGGAAGTCTCTTACCAATACGCTCAATGAGATTGAGGAACTTAATAAACGCACAAAATATCTAAAGAATTCACTTCCAATAATAATAGCAAGACTCCAGGAGGAAGATATTGAATCTGGTCATTATTATGTTCAAGTACTGGATTATTTACGGGAAACTGTTAATTCAATAACTTATATTACTAAACCGATTTTTAATTATATTGATAATAACCATAAACCTTTACTTCCCGATCAAAAAACTGAAATAACTGAGTTTAAAAATAGTCTTAATAATTTCTTTAAAACGACAATTCTGATTTTAAAAGAGAAAGGATTTACTAATATTGATGAAATTATTAGTGACCAGCATAAACTTTTAGAAAGTCTTACTAAAATTAGTAAAAGACAATTGAAAAGAATAAAAAATCAAGAAAGTGGCACTAAAAACAGCACCCTATATTTAAATATAATGAGTGAAACAAAAAACCTGTTATTGTTTACAATTAACCTTATTAAAGCCCAAAGAGATTTCTTGATATACAACAAAAATTCAATAAGTAATCATAAACCATTTAAAAAAGCAGACAGGGTAATTGACATATAACTTCTTTTTATTCATTTTGTATGCTTTATATATTCACTGAAACGGATATATTAGGGAAGGATCAAAGAACATGGCAGAAAAACTTAATACTCAAGATATCATAAAGAAATGATTTGTGGGTATTAAAAATGTTTATGTAATAATAATTTAATATATCCTTGATGTATTTCAATTTAAATTTATAAATAGTATATATAATTTTGCGATTTAATAAATATTGAAAGTTGCCGAAAGGTAACTTTTATTTTTATGGGTAAATTACTGACAAATAAATTACACCTAAAACAATCGATTTTCTGGTCGTGGACAGCACGCTTGATTTTTCTTATTTTAATCTTGTTGATTTTTTTCTTTTCAATTGATCTCATGATCCGGTCTTTGGCATTTATTGCAAGAGGTACTGCAAAAGATCTTATTAATGTAGCGGAAAATCCATATATTACTTTTTTTATTGGGTTATTAACAACAGCTTTAATTCAAAGCAGTTCAACCATAACATCTATGGGGGTCGCTATTGTAGCATCAGGCACAATTTCACTCAGTAGTGGAGTATTTCTGATAATGGGCGCCAATATCGGGACCACCCTAACGAGTAATATCGTAGCACTAGGGTATATTACAAATCGATCTGAATTCCGGAAAGCTGTTTCTGCCGCTACAGTTCACGATTTTTTTAACATTCTTACTGCAATTATCGTTTTCCCGCTTGAATATTCTCATCAGTTTTTATCAAAAAGTGCTATTCATCTGGCAGGTTTGTTTGGAATTGAATCGACAGCCACAATTATGGAGGTCGGAAATCTCAATATATTTTTTCTTAGCCCAATCACAGAAGCAATAGTTGACTTTATCGGAAATGTTTGGATTGTGTTGATTATCTCAGTTTTACTTCTATTTCTTTCTATTAAATTATTTTCATATTTATCCTATAAATCACTTATTGGGGAGTCAAGAGATAAATTAAAACATTATATTTTCAGTAATCCATTAAAATCCTTTATTTGGGGAGTACTTTTTACAGGTGCTTTACAATCTTCTTCAATTACCACCTCTCTCATGGTACCGCTTGTAGCGACAAGAAAAGTAATATTATCTTCTGCCTTTCCCTTTATTATGGGCGCCAATATCGGGACCACAATCACAGCTTTGTTGGCTGGATTAATAAAATCCGAAGCGGCACTTAGTCTTGCTCTGGCACATCTGATGTTTAATCTGATTGGTGTAACAATCTTTTTGCCATTTTCGTCGATTCGGGCTTTTCCGGAATTTTTAGCCAAGAATTTGGGTTATTATGCGAGTAATCAGAGATTAATTGGCTTTTTTTACATAATTGTTACTTTTTTTATTATTCCATTTTTCCTGATATATCTTTCTAAGTAAAACATCAGTCATTGTAAAGTGTTCATCTATTTTTTATTTGAATGAAATTACTTTTAACTTAAGTTAAATTTCTGAATGATCCAGGTATAATTCATTACATATGATAAAGAATTTAGTCAATACGCTTATAAATTATTTAGAAAACAAGCTTGAAATATATAAGATTCAGTTTAAGGAAGAAGTAGCCAAAGCATTTACAGTACTTATTCTAATTATCCTTTTTGCTATGGTCGGGTTGTTGGTTATCCTGTTTCTAAGCTTATTTTTTGTGGAGATTTTTAATAATCTTTTAAATAACAAATATTACGGGTATCTAATTGTTGCCGGATTTTATTTAGTAATGGGTATACTTGTATATTCTCTACGGAATAAAATTCGCGATTGGGTTACGAATGCAATTATTTCAGATGAAGAAGATAAAATAGATAAATAAAATGAGCTCACGTTTACAAAACAAAAAAGCAAAATTGATTGAAGAATCGGACAAATTCGAGGAATCACTTAATGAAGAATTCTCTGAATTTTCTGAAAAAGCTTTTGATTTAGGAGGGAAAATCCTTGCAATTGGAGGTGGGGCACTAATTTCATATCTGATTGTAAAGGCTATTGTTGGAAAAGACGAAAATAATGGAACTGATGATAATCAGGTAAAAGAAAGGATTATTGTCAAATCCAGTGCACAAAATATTTTTTTAAAAAGCTTGACTGATAAGACTGCGCTTGTTTTACTTGAATTAGCGAGAGAACTTATTATTAAATTTTTAAAAGATTTGCCTGAGAAAAATGATAAGTAAGATTTATAAGGAACTTATAAAGAAAAAGGAAGTTAATCAGAAATCCTTAGCCGTATTAATTGATCCTGATGAAAATAAAGATCCTAAAATTATTGGGGAGATAGTTCAGAAAGCATTAAAAGCCAGGGTTGACTATTTTTTTGTGGGAGGAAGTTTACTGTTAGATCCTGATGTAGCTCCGGTCATTAAGAATATTAAAAAGATATCAGCAATACCTGTAATATCTTTTCCCGGGAGTAATCTACATGTAAATTTTGATGCAGATGCAATTTTATTACTTTCACTGATATCGGGTCGAAATCCGGAATATCTTATTGGTCAACTTGTACCAGTGGCAGATATTATAAAAAAAAGTAGAGTAGAAACCATATCAACAGGTTACATATTAATTGATGGAGGTAAATCCACTTCTGTATCATACATTAGCTTTACAAATCCGATCCCAAATGATAAACCAGACCTGGTGACGTCCACCGCCTTGGCTGGTGAATTGTTAGGCTTAAAACTTATCTATTTGGAGGCAGGCAGTGGGGCAACAATTCCTGTCCCAGAAAGTATCATTAAGAGTGTCCGGAAGGTAGTGGATATTCCATTGATTGTTGGTGGAGGAGTAAATTCTACTGAAAAGGTGTTAAGGGCCATGAGAGCAGGAGCGGATCTGATCGTTATTGGCAACCATCTTGAAAAAAGTCCTGAATTTTTAACCGAGATATCAGGGATCAAAGAAGAATATAATCAATCTTTAAATATTCATTAAAGATTCCCTTCTCCGCATTTTACCGGCAGGAATACCAAACATCATCTTAAATCGGCGACAGAAATATGCTGTATCTTTATAACCGACATCCTTACCTATTTCACGGATACTTCTTTTCGTAGTTCTTAATAGATTAACCGCCATTTCCATCCTTTGATATTCAATATAATCTTGTGGATTTATGCCTGTTAACATTTTAAAATATTGCCCAACATAATCCTCCGAAACATTTGCAACATTTGACAAGACCTTGTTGGATAGATCTCCCTGTAAATTTTCTCTGATGTATGCAAATATATCAATTAACCTCGGATCTTTAAAATAGGTAATATTGGTAGCAAGCTGTTCCACAAATAATTGATTATCAATGATATATCGGGTTATTTCAACCACTAAATATTCTGTGAGCGCTTTTACTATTCGTTCATGCCCTGCTGCAACCGATTCGGTTTCTTCAAGAATATTATGCATCAATGCCGAAATCTGTTTGCTTTTTATGACAAATGGAGGTATATCCAGGGAAGCGAAAAAATTCACTGAGTCAAAGACTTTAGCTTCAAAGGTTATATAGCTAAATTTCTCTTGATTAGAATTGGAAATTTCAGGATAATCAATGCTTTGTAGGAAAGATTCTTTCCTGGTAATGTATTTTTCTTTTGATCCCGAATAAGATTCAATATTACCGTAGGATATCGATACACTTTTGCCTCCCGGAATTAATAAAATTTCACCTTTTTTTACCAGCTGTTTATCGGGCCCAAATCTAATTTCGCCTTGATGTACAATAAAAACAGAATTCTCAACATCATAAAAATTATCATTTGAGACGGCCTGAATAATTTTTATATTCTTCGATTTATTGTACTTTATTCCTAATGACTCGATAATCTTATTGTAATCTTCCATAATTTAAATATTTAAATTATCGCTAGCCAAATTGAATTATTTCATAAAATAGTTATACAATAACTGCAAAAAAATTGTTAATTGCAAATTTAATATTGTAAAAGTACAATAAAATATGAAAGATAATTAATAAATGGATAAAAATTATATGTTGAGAATGGAGCCGAGAGTTAAACAAAGAATTGTATTAATTAAAGAACAATCCTTTAATCAGATATTACCTTTGGACAATTCTCTGGCAATTACCATTTTTTGTATCTCTGATGTGCCTTCATAAATTTGTGTAATTTTTGCATCCCTCATGAGTCTTTCCACATGATATTCCTTAACATAGCCATATCCTCCATGAATTTGAACAGCTTCTGTTGCTACCTCCATCGCTGTTTTGGACGCTAACAGTTTGGCCATGGCACTTTCCTTGGCAAAAGGTTTTCCCTGATCTTTTAAACTAGCCGCTTTGTATACCAACAATCTAGCAGCTTCAATAGATGTAGCCATTTCTGAAAGTTTAAATTGTATACCCTGATGATGAAATATGGCCGAACCGAACGATTTTCTTTCCTGTGCATATTTAAGTGAAAGTTCAAACGCACCCGAAGCAATGCCAATTGCCTGGGCAGCTATACCAATTCTACCACCGTTTAAAATAAGCATCGCCAGTTTGAATCCAAAACCTTCTCCTCCTAAAAGATTTTTTTCAGGTACGGCTACATCATTAAACATGATGGAATGTGTATCCGAACCTCTGATACCTAATTTATTCTCCTTTGGTCCGAGTTGAATTCCTTCCGAGTTTTTTTCTACAATAAAAGCATTGATACCCTTATATCCTAAGGCAGGGTTAGATTGAGCAATCAATAAATAAATTGAAGCACTATTTCCGTTAGTAGTCCAGTTTTTTATGCCGTTAATTAAAAAATGGCTATCCATTTTCCTGGCAATTGTTTTTATAGCTGTTGCATCGGAACCTGCTTCCGGCTCAGATAAACAGAAAGCACCAAGCTGTTCACCAGATGCCAGTCTTTTAAGGTATTTCTCTTTAATCTCATCTGAACCATATTTTTCGATAGCCCAGCAAACCAGTGAATTATTGACTGACATAATAACAGCCGCTGAAGCATCGATTTTGGCAATTTCCTCAAGTGCGATTACATATGACACCGTATCCATTCCACTTCCGTTATATTTAGGATCTACCATCATACCCATAAATCCTAATTCTGCCATTTTTTTTATTTGCTCCGCAGGGAAAAGTTGTTTTTCATCACGTTCAATAACACCATGAAGAAGTTCACTTTGAGCAAAATCCCTGGCAGCATCCCTTACCGCCATTTGCTCCTCGGAAAGGACAAAATTCATAAATTTTGGGTTTATCTTGTAAAAAATTATATTTTAATCCCTGGATCCTAAAAATATACTCAGGTAGTATAAAAGAGATACTAGAGCTCCAATTGCTGCAACTACATAAGTCATAGCCGCCCATTTGAGTGCATCTTTCGCCATACTATGTTCTGATGCATCAACAATATTTCTATCTGATACCCAACTTAAGGCACGATTACTCGCATTGAACTCAACGGGTAATGTTATAAATGAGAATAAAGTTAAAACCAGATAACAGCCAATAATGATCAATAATACCCACTCAAATGGGAATGTACTAAAAAGAAATGCTCCCCCAAATATACTCGCAAGTACAACGAAATTTAAAATCCTGCCACTTACATTTTGGATGGGAACGAGTGCGCTACGCATTTCAAGGGCACGATAACCAGTGGCATGCTGTACTGCATGTCCGCATTCATGTGCAGCAACTGCAACTGCAGCAGCCGATCTACCATAATATACTTCTTCACTCAAATTTACAGTTTTATTTGCCGGATTGTAGTGATCAGTTAATGATCCCTTTACAGAGGTTACCCTTACATCATGTATGCCATGATCCCGCAACATTAATTCGGCTACTTCATTACCGCTGAGCCCACTTTTTATGCCGATTTTTGAATATTTTTTAAATTTATTTCGAAGGGTCGCACTTACCCCGAAGCTTATAATCATGAAAATTATTAAAATAATAATAAACATATTTTTAACAGTTTTTTATTTTGTTGATAATATCAGTGGTGGATACTCCTTCTACCAGATCCAAAGTTATGACTTTTCCACCATTCTCCATAACGAATTTTGCCCCAACTATGTTTTGAATTTTATAATCACTGCCTTTCACTAAAATATCCGGTTTTACAGCTTCAATCAGCTTAATAGGTGTATCTTCATCAAATAATATTACCAGATCGACGAATGAAAGAGCTGCCAGTATTCTGGCCCTTGACAATTCCATATTGATGGGTCTATTAGAACCCTTAAGACGATGAACACTGATATCCGAATTAAGACCAATGACGAGCTTATCTCCACTATTTTTAGCTTTTTCCAGGTAATCGACATGACCAATGTGCAGGATATCAAAACATCCGTTAGAAAATACGATTTTTTGTCTTTCCCTTTTCCAGGTTGATACCAACCTTATAGCATTCTCAAGAGATTGAATTTTGTATTTCGTTTCCATTTGGATTTTTCTTAAGAAAGAGACTAATGATAAAACTTATACCTCCAAATAATACGATAGAAAAAAATTGAGATGTATGTAATAACGTTGCAAATAAGACTCCATCCTCCTTGCTGATGCCATAAAGAAACAATACACCACTTACAAAGGCATGATAGGTGCCTATCCCTCCCTGAACCGGTGCGGTCATTCCTAATCCCCCGGCCATCAGAATAGATAAACCAGCAGAAAAATCAAGATGTGAGGTTGATTGAAAAGAAAATATGATAATATAAGACATCGAATAATATAAAATCCATATCATTATGGTGGATACAAAAAATCCGGTCTTATTCTCTATCTTTCTGATGCTGTTTAATCCATTTATAAGATCATAGATAAAAGGACGTATTTTTTGATAAAGACTCATCGATTTAATCGAATCTTTTTTCTGTATTATAAAATAACCTCCAACTAAAAAAATCAGGATGATCAGGACTGTACCGATGAGAAAATTTATAAGATTAAAACTACTCCAAGCAGAATTGATCTGTTGAAATAAAAAATCCTTGAGCGTGGAGAATTCAATAATGAATGTTAAAAATATGACTAAAATCAAAATGATCAGATCCAGTATCCTCTCGGATATTACATTTCCTAATGAAGCAGGTATGGGAATATTATCAGTTTTTTTCAGAATGGCGCAACGGGTTACTTCGCCCATTCTTGGAACCAGTAAATTGGAAAAATAACCAACCATTACCGCAATAAAAGCACGGAACGAGTTTACCTCATATCCCAAGGGTCTGAGAAGCAGAGTCCATCTGTATCCTCGAAAATAATGACTGATTAATGATAAAGCAATGGAAATATATACAAAGGTAAAATTGGCCCTTTTGAGTTTAAATAATAAGTTATGCAGATCAATATCTCGAAAAACATATAGAAGTAAGGCTATCGCTATAATCAAGGTAAGAATGTACTTGAGTATAGATTTAAGCTTCTTTAAAGGTTTCAAGAGATCTTGTTTTTGTCGTTTGGGAAAAGAATTACTGGTTTGTGGTTTCTGGCTTCTTCGGGCGTCATAGAAGCATAAGAAATGATGATGATTGTATCACCAATCTGTGCTTTACGGGCAGCGGGACCATTTAGGCAAATTTGACCACTGTTTCTCTCCCCTTTAATCACATATGTTTCTAAACGTTCACCGTTATTTATATTAACTATTTGAACTTTTTCATTTTCAATAATATTTGCCGCATCCATTAGATTTTCATCGATGGTTACACTGCCAACATAATGGAGTTCTGCCTGGGTTATTTTTACCCGGTGTATTTTTGATTTTAAAACCTCAATATTCATAATATAAGACCGCAAAGATACTAAATATACAATACGTTGTCTATTAATCGAATGTTATTCACATATCCTGCAATACATAATGCAGTTTGGTTTTCATTGCGGATTTTATCTATGATTTGAAAATCCTCGGTATCAACCAATTCGAGATATTCCAATTGTAATGGTGGGTATTGACCTATGTATGTGTTGGCAAATTCCTTTATTTTTTTCATATTCAATCCTTTTTTAAGAAGATCCCTGCTTTGTACCAGACATTCATAGAATTTATTTGCAATAGATCGATATTCTGATTTGATTCTTTCATTTCTTGATGAATACGCTAACCCATCCTTTTCCCGTAAGGTAGGAACACAGACTAGTTGAATATCATAGGAGAAATCGCGGATCAATTGTTTGATCAAATAAAATTGCTGAAGATCTTTTTGACCAAAATATGTTGTGTTAGGTTTAATAATATTAAAAAATTTGGTGACTACCAGACCTACTCCCCGAAAATGGCCTGGCCGGTATTGCCCCTCAAGGATTGATTCTATTTCTCCAAAGTTAATTGTGGTTCTTAATGCAGTCGGATCATCATAAATTTCATCCAACTCAGGAATGTATACAACATGACACCCCACTTTTTCAAGCAAATTAAGATCATCTTCTAAGGTTCGAGGATACTTTAATAAGTCTTCCGAATTATTAAACTGCGTGGGATTGACAAAGATGCTGCAAACACACAAGTGATTTTCTTTAATAGCGTAATTCACTAATGCCAAATGACCCCGATGCAACGCTCCCATGGTCGGGACAAAGCCTATTTTATTGCCTTTAAATCTTTCATTATCAATGAAATAACAAAGATCATTTTTGTTCTTAAATACCTTCATCTTGACATTGATACTCCAGTGATTGGGGCAATAAAACTACGTTTTTAATTACTAATATGTTCTAAAATAGCTTATTATTTAGTACCTTTGTGCATCCTTTTGAGAGATTTACCAAATTGAACGATAGATTATGTCAAAACTTCGAATTCTTTACGTCGCAAGTGAGATTAATCCTTTCCTGCAGACTTCAAAAGTAGCAGAGTTAGTTAGAAAACTTCCTCAAGCCATGCAGGAAAGAGGAATGGAAATTCGAATTCTTGTTCCCAGATTCGGATTGATTAATGAACGTAAAAACAGATTGCATGAAGTGGTCAGGTTATCCGGGATCAACATCGCAGTTGGTGAGGAAGAGAAACCTCTTGTCATTAAAGTAGCCTCAATTCCAAATGCCAAATTGCAGGTATATTTTATTGACAATGAAGATTATTTTCATCGAAAATCAGTGTTTTATGATAAACAGAATAATTTCTATGAAGATAATGACGAAAGAGCTATTTTCTTCTGCAAAGGTGTTATCGAAACGGTAAAAAAACTTGGTTGGCCTCCAGATATTGTTCATTGTAATGATTGGATGACAAGTTTAATTCCAATGTATATCAAAACGACCTATAAGAACGATCCAATCTTTCAAAATACTAAAACAGTTTTTACTGTTTATAATAAATCATTTGATTATAAATTTAATGGAGATCTCATCAATAAGGTGAAGATGCTGGACATTGATGATAGTATGTTATCAAATCTGGAGTCAGGTGATTTTGAAGGATTTATTAAAATTGGGATTGAATATTCAGATGCTATAATTAAAGCAGGAGAAGAACTTGACAAGGATGTAACCAAATTATTTAAGGAAATTCCAAATAATAAGAAAGTTGATATAATAGATAAAGAGGACGATTACCTAGAATCATATTATAATCTATATAATGAGCTTGTTGGGTAGGAGAACAAAAACATGGCTAATTTTTTTGTTGGCCCTGTTTTTATTTCACTGTGAGGATCCGAATGAGATAGGGCTGGAGCTTAGAGCTGATTCCGACAAGGTAGGAGCCTTCTACGCAGAAATTGATATCCCATCCAGTGTTATCAGCCTCGATTCAATTTTAACATCATCTAGTGCCCGTTTATTAGCAGGGAATTATATAAATATGGACCTGGGAAAAATTACGGCCTCAGGTTATACCAGGTTCAGTTTTGGAAATAGTAAATTAAGTATTCCTGATAGTGCTGTATATGATTCAATCTATCTTTTTTTAAATGTGGATTATATATATGGTCCCGGTGTACTGGAATTACAATCTTTTACAGTACATGAATTGACAGAGGATATCAACGATACGGTGGCTTATTTTAGTTTTAGTGATATCGAATATGATACTGAACCCCTTGGAAACGGAACTTTCCTATTACCTGAGGATGAAGATACATTAATTTATTACAGGTTGAGTGATGATTATGGTAATGCTTTATTTAATGCAGCCAGTGATTCTACCATAATTGATCCGGATGAGGTTTCTACACTTCAAGATTTGTTTAAAGGATTTGCTTTTTTTGCCGATCCTGGGAACAATACATTATTGAGATATAACCAGGAATCCGATGAATCCGGACTTCAACTTTTTTACCATAAGCCCGGTGATACAGTCCAAAGTTTTTATGAATTTAAATTTTTTACTACTGCTAATTTTAATAGAATTATAAGTGATCGTACCGGTACACCCCTGGAGGGTATCGAAGACCAACCGTATACGGAATTCATCCCTTCGGACAATAAAACATATGTTCAATCAGGAGCTGGGCTAATCCCAAAATTGGATATGGCCCCAATCTTTGATTTTTTTGACAGTATTCCTAATATAGCTTTCAACCGGGTGATTCTCGAAATTAAAATAAATGATCCACTTCCTAATGAGAATCCACCAAGTTCAATCACCCTATATTTTACCGATGAAACTAACCGTCGAATTCGTAGCGGACCGGAGTTTCTAGGTTTAACAATTGAGGGAGCCAGTGATTTAGCGCGTCCTGTTTTCGATGATGATGCAAATAATTATGAAACCTTTACCACCTTATATACAGGCAATATTCTCACAGGAGTCAATCCATTTCAAGAAATTCTTGTGTATCCTCCCGAATTTGGATTGACCCTAACCATTAATCATTTCCAGATTGATCCGGGGAATATCAAAGCCAAAATCTACTACACTCGATTAAAATAATAAAAAATATTATTATATTAAGTAAAAATTGTATTATATTTGGTTTTTTCATTTAAAACCAAAAGCATATGTGTGGAATTGTAGCATATATTGGTAATCAGCAAGCTTTACCTATTATTATCAAAGGACTTAAAAGATTGGAATATCGGGGTTATGACAGTGCGGGTGTTGCCCTTATGGGAAAAGAGATTGATATATATAAGAAAAAGGGAAAAGTTGCAGAGCTCGAGGATTCTATATCAAATAAAAATATTAAAGGGTCGATTGGTATCGGGCATACACGATGGGCAACTCACGGAGAACCGAGTGATCATAATGCGCATCCACATACAGCAAATAATGAGTGTATGGCGATTGTTCACAATGGAATCATTGAAAATTATTCAGCTATTAAAGAAGAATTAATAAGAGCAGGTCATACTTTTTCAAGTGAAACGGATTCTGAGGTATTGCTTCATTTTATTCATGAAATTAAAGAGAGTAACCAATGTTCCATGGAAGAGGCAGTAAGGATAGCATTGTCTAAGGTTATAGGAGCTTATGCTATTGTAATATTGTCAAACGATAATCCGGATACAATCATAGCTGCCAGAAAAAGTAGCCCATTGGTTATTGGTGTAGGAAAAGGAGAGTATTTTATAGCTTCTGATGCCTCTCCTATTATTGAGTATACAAATGAAGTAGTCTATTTAAATGATACTGAATTAGCCGTGATAAGAACGGATGAGCTTATCGTTAAGGATATCAATAATGTTATAACATCCCCGTATATACATACCCTTGAAATGGATCTGGAATCTATTGAAAAAGGTGGTTTTGAACATTTTATGCTCAAAGAAATATTTGAACAACCTCGGTCCATTAAGGATTGTATGCGAGGAAGGTTAAATGCGTCACAAGGATATTTGATGTTGGGAGGTATCAGGGAATATGCAAATAAATTAAAAAATGCAAACCGCATTATTATGATTGCCTGTGGTACATCCTGGCACGCCTGTTTAGTCGCTGAGTATTTTTTTGAAGAATACTGTCGAATACCTGTTGAGGTTGAATATGCTTCAGAGTTCCGTTACAGAAATCCTGTTATAAAAGAAGAAGATGTAATATTTGCAGTATCCCAATCCGGGGAAACAGCAGATACATTGGCCGCCATTGAAATGGCGAAGGAAAAGGGTGCTACTGTATTTGGAATATGTAATGTTGTGGGGTCCTCTATAGCAAGAGCCTCTCACGAAGGAGCATATACACATGCAGGACCGGAAATTGGGGTTGCCAGTACAAAAGCTTTTACAGCTCAGTTGATCGTCTTGAAAATGATTGCTTTACGACTGGCCTATGAAAAAGGTACCATTAAAGAACAGGATTTTCATGCGATTTTAGTTGAAATGGAAACAATCCCAGAAAAGGTTGAAATTGTTCTAAAAAATAATGAACAGATCAGACAACTTTCAGAGATATTTAAAGATTCGAAAAATTTTTTATACCTGGGGAGAGGTTATAATTTCCCTGTGGCCCTGGAGGGCGCGCTTAAGCTAAAGGAAATTTCATACATACATGCCGAGGGTTACCCGGCCGCCGAGATGAAGCATGGACCTATTGCATTAATAGATGAAGATATGCCAGTAGTATTCATTGCTGCAAGAGATAGCACATATGAAAAAATAGTATCTAATATCCAGGAAGTAAAAGCCCGAAAAGGAAAAGTTATTGCTATTGTTACTGAGAGAGATACAACAATCCGAAAAATGGCAGACTATGTCTTAGAAATACCTGCTACTCACGAAGCATTGTCTCCACTGGTTACAGTTGTTCCTTTACAATTACTCGCCTATCACATTGCTGTTATGAGAGGTTGTAATGTAGACCAACCCAGAAACCTGGCAAAATCTGTAACTGTGGAATAAAAAATCATTGCTTATCCTATAGTATTGATTTCCCAGAAAATAATAGAATATGCGGCATACCTGAGGAATCTTGTTAATGCATAAAGCGAGAATTTTTTAAACGGATAATTAACAGATCCCATTAACATGCTGATGGCAGAAAAGGGCAATGGCGTTGTAGCAGCTACGATAATTAAAAAAAAGCCATACTTATTTAAATACTTCTGATATTTTAACAGGTATCTTCTTTTGATCCATCGATAAATGATGGTTTGATTCAGTTTAACGCCTATCCAGAACCCGAACATGCCAGCCATATAGGAAATAATAGCCAATAGCGTAATATAATAAGTATATTGAGAGATATCTGCTGTTCTCGTCGCCCAGATGAAGAAGATCTCAGGAGGAATTATGCCAAAAACTATTTCAGAAATAGTGTAAATTAATAATACAAGAAAAGTATTATCATACACAGGTTTAAGCCATTCAAAATTAACGTTAACGTAATATTTAAATAGAATAAATGCGATTGCAAAAATGGATAATACCAGTAATCCACGTACAAAATTGGTAAGAAAGAATCTCCCTCGACTATCTTCTGTCATTCCAGGTGGCCAGATTTAAATCTAAAATAACCAAATTAATTCCTAAAGTAAGAATTTTGTATATTAATTATATATCAAATAAAATTGTTTTATTTGTTTTGATCTGAAGCTGACTATTTTTGGGTTTAGTTTAACGTAGATATCAAATTTTTTAGAATACAAATTAAAAGAAATCAAATGAGTAGCATATCACTGGAGGATATAAAAAAATCAATTCGGGACGTTCCGGATTTTCCAAAACAGGGAATTTTATTTAAAGACCTGACCACTGCTTTTAAGAATCCTGAAATACTGAAAGAGATTACAAAATTATTGGCTACTTATTATTCTGATATGGGCATAACCAAGGTAGCTGGTATTGAATCCAGGGGTTTTATTGTTGGCAGTATACTTGCATATGAACTTAATGCCGGGTTTGTACCTATTCGAAAACCTGGAAAACTTCCTTCTGAAACTTATTCTGCATCATATGAATTAGAATATGGAACCGATTCAATTGAGGTTCATAAAGATGCTATTTCCTCTGAAGATATTGTTCTGCTACATGATGACTTGCTGGCTACAGGGGGAACTGCAAATGCAGCTATAACCTTATTGAGACATTTCGAAGTTAAAGCCATTTATGTGAATTTTATTGTGGAGCTCACATTTTTAAAGGCAAGACTTAAATTTAATCAAGACCTGGATATCCATACTTTAATTTCAGTTTAATCCAGACTGTTCATATATTCTTCGAGTTAAGATCAGGATGTTAATCCATGAGGTAATGAAGAAAAAATATCGACGGTCGCACGTGATTTATTCAAAGTATAAAAGTGCAATCCCGGAGCACCTCGTTTTAACAGGTCGATACACTGCTCAGTAGCAATTTCCACACCAGTCTGGTAAAATTTATTATGTATATTCTGAATTGGTTCTAATCTTTTTACCACGTTATCCGGGATAGTAGCTCCACACATTTTTGAGAATTTCTTAATTTGTGCGAAATTGGTGATTGGCATAATACCAGGTATTATTCGATTTGTAATTCCAATCGCCCGTGCTTTATTAACAAAATCAAAATAGAAATCATTATTGAAGAACATCTGTGTCACGATAAAATCAGCTCCTATATCAACTTTATTTTTTAACCATTTCAGATCAGTTTCAAAGTCAGGGGATTCCGGATGTTTCTCTGGATAGCCTGCTGCTCCGATTGCAAACCAATTTTTAGCACTGGCCAAGGCGATCAGGTCACTGGCATTCATAAAATCATTATTTAAACCATTGAATCCTGCAGCAGGCAGGTCGCCTCTGATTAGCATCAGATTTTCAATATTCTTTCGATGTAAAGTTTCAAGATCGTGATCAATCTTTTCTTTATATGTATTAATACATGTGTAATGTGCCATGGCTGTAAGGCCAATCTTGTTTTGTATGTAATCTATTAAATCAAAAGAAAAATCCTGTGTAGTACCTCCCGCTCCATAAGTTACTGAAACAAACGTCGGAGATAGTTTTATCAACTGTCCGATGTTTATTCCCAACTCAAGCGTGGAGGTATAGCTTTTTGGCGGGAAAAACTCGAATGAAAAAGTTTTTTTTTGTTTTTTGAATATATCTGAAATTTTCAAAATCTTAAATTTTAATGGCTGAAAACGTGATAAGAAAATATAGATTTACAAAAAGCCGTGTTAACACGGCTCTTATCTACTTTTGATCTTTATCCTCCCGCTTAGTTTTCGGAGATTCCGGTTTGGATATGGAATCCCGCATTTCAGTATCAGCCTGTATATTTCTCATACGGTAATAGTCCATCACGCCTAGATTTCCAGTTCGGAAGGCTTCTGCCATGGCTTTTGGAATTTCTGCTTCCGCCTCAATCACTTTGGCACGCATTTGCTGAGATACTGCTTTCATTTCTTGTTCCTGAGCAACAGCCATAGCTCTCCTTTCCTCGGCCTTGGCTTCAGCTACTTTCAAATCGGCATTCGCCTGGTCAATTTGTAGTTTAGCACCAATATTTGTACCAACATCAACATCAGCAATATCTATGGAAAGAATTTCAAAAGCTGTTCCGGCATCAAGGCCTCTTTCTAGAACAAGCTTGGAAATTTTATCTGGATTTTCGAGTACTTCTTTATGCGAGGCAGCAGAACCAATGGAGGTTACGATACCTTCACCTACACGAGCCAGGATCGTATCTTCTCCGGCTCCACCTACAAGTTGTTGAATATTTGCTCTGACAGTTACTCTGGCGGTTGCAATTAATTGTATACCGTCTGCAGCAACCGCAGCTACTTTGGGTGTTGTGATTACTTTTGGATTAACGGAGATCTGAACCGCTTCAAATACCTCTCTTCCTGCCAGATCAATTGCTGTTGCCTGTTTAAATGATAAGCTTATATTTGCCTTATCAGCAGAAATCAATGCTTTTATTACATTTGGTACATTTCCTCCCGCTAAATAATGTGTTTCAAGTTCAGTGGTAGTAACTTGTAATCCTGCTTTTGTCGCAGTAATCATGGATGCAACGATGATGCTTGGTGGAACCTTCCTGATTCGCATGAAAACGAGCTCGAACAAGCCTACACGCACACCGGAAAAAATAGCGGTGATCCACAGATTTATTGGTACAAAATATAAAAACACGAAAAGAAAAACGACCGCTGCAAATACGATCACAAGTAGCATAATTGGATCCATATTTAATTATTTTATTGGTTCTACGATTACTTTATTATCTTTTATGGTAACTATTCTTATTTTTGTTCCTGATGGCATAAAATTGCCCAGCGTTGTTACCTCGTATATCTTATCCCGGAAATCTCCTTTACCCATCGGTCTTAATGATGAAATAGTTATCCCTTCTTCACCAACCTGCAAATCGTCAAGCCTCCCCTCGTTAAATTTACTGTTTATCGAACTTTTAAGTGCAAATTTTTCCCAGACACCTGATTTAAAACTATAGATCAAAACACTGATTCCCACAATAATGGAAATTGATAATACTACTGTTCCTACTCCTGCTCCAAAACTTAAATAGCTGATTACAATGCCGGCAATGACAAATATCAGTCCTAATATCCCCAGAAGTGTCGTGCCGGGAACAAAAATTATTTCGGCAATAATAAATCCAAGTCCGAAGAAGATTAATAATATAACTGCCAGCCAATCTATCATCAGATTTTTATAATCATTACCAAATATAAATAATCCAACACTAATTCAACTAAAAATATTAATAAGCTTTGGCAAATACTACCCGTTGTTTTGAAGGTCTGCCCGTATAAACACATTTACCTTCTTTTTTGTCATTTACTAACGGGATTAAACGTATAGTGGCTTTTGTCTCATCTTTAATTTTTGCTTCTGTTTCGGCTGTTCCATCCCAGTGAGCATAAACAAACCCGCCCTTTTTTTCCAGTATGGATTTCAATTCATCATAAGTATCAGCAGTAAAAGTATGCTCCTTCCTGAATTTCAATGCTTTGTTATAAATAGTTTGATGAATATCAACCAAAAGAACATCGACTTTTTTATCCAAACTATTCATATTGATAATTTCTTTTTCTTTGAGATCTCTGCGAACAATTTCAATTGTTCCATTTTCAAGATCCTTTGGCCCAATAGCTATTCTGATTGGTACCCCTTTTAATTCATGCTCTGCAAATTTCCATCCGGGTTTATACGTATCCCGATTATCGAAAAAAACAGAATAGCCTTTAGCCATTAATGCAGTCTTTATTTGTTGTGCTTTTTCCACAACTTTCTGATGCTCATCTGCATTTTTATATATCGGGACTATCACGATTTGTATGGGTGCAAGATTTGGTGGAATAATCAAACCATCATCATCGGAATGGGCCATTATTAAAGCTCCCATCAATCTTGTACTGACACCCCAAGAAGTTCCCCATACAAAATCCAGACCACCGTCTTTTGTTGCAAATTTTACATCAAAAGCTTTTGCAAAATTTTGACCCAAAAAATGAGTTGTTCCTGCCTGCAATGCTTTCGCGTCCTGCATTAAGGCCTCGATACAATAGGTATCTATAGCGCCAGCAAATCTTTCGCTTTCTGTCTTAATTCCTTGTAAAACAGGAATTGCCATATGATTCTCTGCAAAATCGCTGTATATTTTTAATATATTTAATGTTTCCTCAACTGCTTCTTCTCGCGTTGCATGTGCAGTATGACCCTCCTGCCATAGAAATTCAGCAGTTCTCAGAAATAAACGGGTTCGCATTTCCCATCTGACTACATTCGCCCATTGATTTAATAAAATCGGAAGATCACGATATGATTGAATCCAGTTCTTATATGTGCTCCAAATCACCGTTTCGGAAGTTGGTCTGATAATCAGTTCTTCCTCCAATTTTGCTTCAGGATCAACAATAATATTTTTCCCAGAATCATCATTTTTAAGGCGGTAATGAGTAACTACAGCACATTCTTTTGCAAATCCTTCTACATGAGCTGCTTCCCGGTTCATATAAGATTTTGGAATAAAAAGGGGGAAATATGCATTAGAATGACCCGCTTCTTTAAACATTTTATCTAATGTATCCTGCATTTTTTCCCAAATGGAAAAACCATATGGTTTAATAATCATGCAACCTCGAACAGCAGAATTTTCAGCTAAATCAGCTTTCTTTACTAGTTCGTTATACCATTGTGAATAATCTTCAGATCTTTTTGGCAACCCTTTTCCCATTATATGTGTTATTATTGTAGTATTGGTATGAAATTTGCTTCCTTTTAATTGTATGTGTGAAATTACAAATATTGAAAAAATTGATTTGGATTTTGATCAAAAATTGTAATTTGACGTTAATAAAAATGATCGTATATTTATAGTAAAACTGAAAGGGTAAAGATATGAAAGCGCGAAACTCAATAAAAATATTATTTATTTCAATTTTGGGATTATTGTTGATCTTAACCTCAGGTGTGAAAGCTCAAGAGGAATATGATGACATGTATTTTACTCCCAAAGATAGGAAAGAAATCAAAACCGAATCCATCAATGTTCCATCTTCCACAAAAAAAAGTGCTACAGATGCTGACAAAAAAGAAGTGATAAATCCTTCATATAGCACGCAGTTATATGGGAATGTAGATGAGAATTATTCCTCAAAGAATGTCAACCCGGAATATATCGAAAGGTATAAGGTTAACTCCAAAGATTCTGCTTCAGATGAGGAATTGACAGAAGGTGATGCTTATTATGTTGAAAATTACGATCGCTCCAATATACTCAATGAAAACCTGGACAAGAAGTCAATTTCACAATATGGATATCCCGGATCGTATTATGGATACAATGATCCCTGGGCGCGATATAATTATTATGGAAGGTCTTTTTATGATCCTTTCTACAGTCCATATTATGGATCTGGCTGGGGTTTTACTCCGGGAATAAGCTTAAGTCTTTCCTTTGGGTCAGGTTGGGGATACAATCCATGGTATTCTCCATATAGCTCATGGGGTTATCCAGGTTATTACGGATATTACAATCCATGGTACAGCAGATACTATTACAATCCATATGCTTATGATCCTTGGTATGGGCCTAATTATTATTCACCTTATTACAGGTATGGTTTAGGTTATGCATCTAGTTATTATTATTCTGGTTTTTATAATGGATATTATAACGGTTATTATGTTGGTTCAGGTGATGTAAATGGTAATATAAACAGATATAAGCGAAGGGCTACAAGGGGATCAGACAATTATGTCGTAAAAGATGAGATTGTACCAAACAGAAGAACCGCAGTTTCCCAGGAACGCCCATCGGGAGAAAATCAGTCAATAAATAACAGAGCCAGAACGACTCGTGATTATTCAAGAACACAGAATGAATATTATACCAGATCCAGATATAACAATGGATCAACATCAACTAGTTCTTCTGTAAATACCAGAAACTCGAGGAATACTGTTGGTACAACGAGTACACCACGCGTCAGATCATCCAGGAGTGGGATGGATTATTCCAGGCCGACATACAGAAATACTACTGGCGCTAGATCATCCGGTTCTTATAACAGTGGAAGTTATAATAGATCCTCATCATCTTATTACAACAGTGGTACCCAAAGAAGCCGGACTTCAAGCAGTTATTCGGGCAGTAGAAGCTACAGTTCCGGATCCTCAGGATCGAGATCTTATAGTGGATCCTCTGCTCCATCCAGGAGTAGCAGTGGTTCATCCGGAAGTCGATCAAGTAGTAGTGGTAGAGGACAACGTTAATTCAAACAACTGACTGTCGTTAGTTTCTATTAAAGGCTAAAATGATGAAATTGTTAAAGGAGCTTATATTGATAAGCACAAGCATTTTATTTGCTTTTTGCTACTCAAATGCGCAGGTTTCACCCAGTGACCTGGCTTTGAAATTTAGTCAAACCAATACAGGAGGTAGTGCAAGAATACTTGGGCTTGGGGGTGTGAATACTTCGCTCGGAGGAGATATAACATCTATATCCACCAATCCTGCTGGTTTGGGATTTTATAATCGATCTGAAATAAGCCTTACACCTGTTATAACTATAAGTACTAATAATACATCATATCTGGGAAGTTCTCAATCATCCACCCAAACGAGATTTAATATGGGAAACCTTGGAGTGGTGATCAACAATTCCAAGTCAGATAAAATACCTGGAGCATGGAAGGGCGGTAGTTTTGGCATTTCTTATAACAGGATCAATAATTTTCATAATGAGGTTATTTATTCAGGGAGCAATGTAGATAATGACTATCTCGATTATATTTTGGATTTTGCCAATTCAAATTCCGCTGAAATAGGAGATTTTTATCAGGTGGATATGCCTTTTTACACATATCTGATCAATGATTTCTCAATTACACAAGACGGTGATACAACATTTGGCGTATGGGACTCATTTGTCGAATTTCCGACGCCTGAAACGCCTGTCGAACAAAGTGAAAGGATCTTTACCTCTGGTTCACAGAATAAATGGGATCTCTCTTATGGGGGAAATTTCAGTGATCGATTCTATTTCGGATTTGGCCTTGGTATTGTTTCAGTAAAATATGAAAATGAGAAATATTACCGCGAAGACAGATACCCTGAAAGCATTTTAAATCACTATATATTATATGAGCGGAGTGTAATCGATGGGGTAGGAGTAAATGGTAATATTGGTTTCATTGTTAGACCTATCAATACCCTTACATTAGGGATTAATTATACAACCCCGACGATATACAGCTTAAATGATGAATTTGAAACTTCATTAAATGCAATATGGAATGATAGTGCATTCGATATATACGGGAATGATTCAAACTTCACAGGTGATCATTTGGAGCAAACAGTTTTGAATCCGCTTACCTACACTATAAATACACCCATGAGACTCAACGTAGGTGCCTCCTATTTCTTTAGTAAAAATGGTTTTCTATCAGCTGATATTGAATGGGTGGATTATTCAAAAGCGAAGGTAAAATCAAATGAAGAAGATTTTAGCAATGATAATGAAAGGATTGCGGAAATTTACAAATCAGTTATCAATTACAGACTTGGTGGAGAATATCGGGCAGGTATGTTTCGGTTCAGAACAGGATTTAATTATCAATCCGATCCAATGATAAATCAAACGGATAATCGTCTTGCTGTGCAAACATATTCAGCTGGATTAGGACTTCGGAAAAAATCATTTTATACTGATATGGGCTTTTTATATTCAACCACCAAAGGCTCAAGAGCACCTTATATTATCGATCCAGCATTGGAAATAGGACCAACTCCAGTATCAGATATTAATTATTCCAGCTATCGACTAGTCTTCAGTTTTGGCTTTTTATTTTAGATTTGACATAACTCACAATTTCGTTTTCCAGAGATTGATGATATGAAAGGGTCACATGGGCTTGTGAGTAATAGGGTAGTCTTTCTTTAAGTTTTTCTTTTAATCCGTTCTTTAAATTATCCTCACCGATTTTTTTTAATAGCGGCCTTTTGCCGATGCCTTTTGTGCTGAGCCGGGCTAATAAATAAGGAATATCAGTATCAATGAAGAAAGTAATTCCTGCTGTATTCATAAATGCCATATTATCAAAAAAACATGGAGCACCACCACCAGTAGCCATAATAAAACTTTCCATTCTGTATGTGATGTTTTTCAGCAGATTGGATTCTATTTGTCTGAAATAGCCTTCCCCCTTTTTGTCGAATATTTCATTAATTGACATTTGTTCAAGGCCAATTATTTCCTTATCAAGATCAATAAAATCTATTGATAATTTTTTTGATGCTTTTCTGCCAAATGTCGATTTGCCACATCCGGGCATGCCAATTAGGAAAACCTTCATCAAATACGATTTAATTACTCAAGCGAATTCTTGGATCAATGGCCGCATATAATATATCAACAAATATATTAATTACGATAAAAATAATGGCAATAATTAATGTTGCTCCCATTACTACAGGGAAGTCAAGTGATTGAACGGCCTTTATCGTGACAAATCCCAATCCCTTCCAATCAAATATGTACTCAACAAAGAAAGCTCCTGCCATTAAGGATGCCAGCCATCCGGAGACTGCGGTAATCACAGGATTTAAGGCATTTTTCAAAGCGTGTTTCATGAAAATTTTTACATCATTTAATCCCTTTGACCTGGCAGTTCTTATATAATCTTTTGACATAACGTCTAACATTGAATTCCTGGTTAATTGAACAATAATAGATAAAGGCCTTATACCAAGTGTAATAGCGGGCAATATAATATTTTCGAGGTGTAATTGTCTACCATATATGGGATGTGTTTGCCATAATTGTCCAGTTAGATTAAGACCGGTCCAATCACTTAAGTAATAACCGAATACGATTGCGAATATAATTGCAGAAAGAAATGTGGGTATCGATATGCCAATCACTGATATGGATATAAGGGCATGATCAGGCCATTTGTTTTGATTCAAAGCTGCAATTACTCCAAATAATATTCCAAAAGTAGAAGCCAGAAACATGGAGACAAATGCCAACCAGAAAGTACTTTCAATGTTTTCAAGCAAAATTTCATCAACCCGTTTATTCGTTTGAAAGGATCTGCGTAGATATGGCTTTTTTAGAACTAGAACATAAGAATTCTTAAAATTTAGTAGTTCCTTATAATTGTACTTTTCCTGATTGAATGGTGTATTTTGATGGTATGAAACGGGAGAAAGATCATTTAAGTAAAGTAAGAATTGTTTTTGTAATGGTTCTCTTAGCCCTAATTCATTTGCTAAAGTCTCCCTGGTAGCTATATCTGTTCGCTGGCCAGCCAGCATGGATACCGGATCTCCGGGTAAGGCGTGGAAAATTATAAAAATTACTATAATAACACCTAAAAGTACGAGGAATCCATATCCCAAACGCTTGAATATGAATCTGGTCATTGTTTTACTAAATCTATTATAATCTCAGCGTCAGGGACATCATTATGGTGCCATTTACCCAAAACGGTTCCATCTTTCAGTAACCATAATCCCGGATTGGATCTAATGATTGCTTCAAGTACTGTCATATCTGCATAATAATAAGGAATTGCTAATTGATATTCATGCCGAAATGCTTCAAAATTCTCTTCACTTGAGGCAGTAATTGCCCAGACCTGAACAGCTGGATTTATCTGATCAATCAACGCTTTAATATCATCAATATGTTTATAAGAGGATCTGGTAATATCATAAAATATAAGAAATAATTTATTGCCTACAAAAGTTTCCTCTGTATAATCCCCTTCATCATTCCAAATATGATAGTCAGTTATTTTTGGCTGAGCTTCCGGATTAAGAAGTACAAGATCTTTATATTGAAAGCTTGTATCGGATGGGTAATCTGTAAACTCATAGACTTCACCATCTTTTTCAAGGATATATTTATACCGATAAGGTTCGGATGGCTGCATCAGCTGAGGTATATTATTTCCAACTTTATAAGGTCTGAAGTCAACATATGGAAGATGTCTTACGGCATATATTGCCAGAAAAGTACTAAACATAAGGAAAATAGTCATTATGATATCACCATAACTGCTTTTCAATTGCTGCTTATAATTACTTTTCCTGATAAAAATAAAAATAACCATAATTAACAGTACAACATCCTTAGAGAAGGATTGCCATGGTGATAAGGGTATGGCATCACCAAAGCATCCACAATCCGTTACCTTATTGAAATAGGCGGAATAAAAGGTAAGAAAAGTGAAAAATATAATTAATAATAGAAATAACCATGCTATGATATTGATTCTGTAATTGATAAGAAGGGCGACACCGAGTAATACTTCGAGAACAATGACTACTATTCCGATTAAAAGTGTATGGGGTATAAAAAATTCAAAAAATGAGGCAAAGTCATTGGCAAATACCTCGAAATATTCTTTCAGTTTTATAGAAGTCCCTATTGGGTCATTGATTTTGATCAGACCGGAAAAAACAAATAATATACCTACAAAAAAACGAAAAAATTGTTCGATTGCTCTTATCATGTTTTATGATAATTTAATTTAATTAAACAGAAAACAGCATAGTTGATCATATCCTGGTAGTTGGCATTGACTCCCTCCGATATGATCGTTTTTCCTTCATTATCTTCTATTTGTTTAATCCTGTATATTTTCATTAATATAATATCAGTCATAGAGCTTACCCGCATATCCCTCCATGCCTCATCGTAATCAAAATTTTTATCAAGTAATAATTCCATGGTTTCCTTAACAGATTGATCGTATAAAGACATTACATTATCAAGAGGTAACTGATCATCAGATTCATTTTTCAGTTTTATCTGAATAAGTGCTATGATGCAGTAATTTATAATGCCAATAAATTCGGACAATATATCATCCGGAACTTTCTGATAGCCTTTGTCTTGAATGGATCGAATGCGCTGAGCTTTAATAAAAATTTGGTCGGTAATTGACGGAAGACGTAAAATTCTCCAGGCTGTACCATAATCACGGGTTTTCTTTTCAAAAACTTCTTTGCAACACTTTATTACTTGATTATATTCGTCTTCAGTTTTAGATCTCAAGATTTACTAAATTTTACATGTAGCATTAACGGGCTTTTTTTCGGGGGTGAAAGATACATTATTTTCCATAAAAAAAACACTTAATATCAAGGGAAAACTATACTCCATCATGCCTCCAGCAATCATGGGTATTATTAATGTAAGCCCTGATTCATTTTATCAGAAAAGCCGGATGATTAAACAAACCGATGTATTAAAAACTGCTGAAACTATGCTATCATCAGGTGCTTCATTTTTGGATATTGGTGGATATTCTTCAAGACCTGGAGCATTAGATATAACTAAAAAGGAAGAGATTCTAAGGATAATTCCAGTTATTAAAGCTGTTTGCAAAGCATTTCCCGAAAGCATAATTTCTGTAGATACATTCCGTTCAGAGGTTGCAGAAAGAGCCATTGAAGCAGGAGCATCAATGGTGAATGATATATCAGGAGGTCAACTCGACAAAAAAATGTTTGAAACTGTAGGCAGGTTACAAGTGCCTTATATTTTAATGCATATGAGGGGAAATCCAAAAACCATGAAAACAATGGCTCGTTATAACAACCTTTTTAAAGAAATTGTTGTCTATTTAAATAAAAGGATTATTGAATTGCTTGAATGCAATGTATCTGACATATTCCTTGATGTTGGGTTTGGTTTTGCCAAAACAATTGATCACAATTATGAATTACTTAAAAATTTATCGTATTTTAATATGTTTGGTTTACCCCTACTTGTAGGTCTATCAAGAAAATCAATGATATATAAAACACTTAATACTGATCCCGAGGAGGCATTAAATGGAACAACGGTATTAAATACGATTGCCGTTTTAAATAAGGCATCAATTTTGCGGGTACATGATGTGAAGGAAGCTATAGAAATTTTAGAGTTATTAAAAAAAGGAGAATTTGATATACTTAATTAAAATAGGATTCCTAGATTTCCGATTGGTAGATATCCTTGATATTCTGGCGGTCAGCTTTCTATTATTTCAGGTATATAAACTAATGAAGGGAAGTGTCGCCATCCGGATATTTCTGGGATTTTTATTTCTTTATTTGATTTATCTGGTGGTCAGAGCGATTGATATGGAGTTATTATCTGCGATTCTAGGTCAATTTATGGGAGTTGGGGTGATCGCAGTTATAATTTTATTCCAACAGGAAATCAGAAAGTTTTTACTAATGATTGGAAAAACAACCTTTTTCAATCGTGAAAGTTTATTTAAAAATATCTGGAATAAAGAAGAATTTATTGACCTGAATATAACACAGGTTGTTGAGGCTGCTAAATCTATGGGAGGCTCAAATACAGGAGCATTAATGGTTTTCTCAAGAGATACCGAATTAAAATTTTATGCTGAATCGGGAGATATGATCGACGCAGAGGTATCAAAACGTTTGCTCTTATCTATTTTTAATAAATATAGCCCACTTCATGATGGTGCTGTTATTATTCACAGGAACAGGATCAAAGCAGCCAGATGTGTCTTACCGGTTACCGAGCAGGAAAATCTTCCAGCTCAATTTGGCATGCGTCACAGGGCAGCAGTTGGAATGTCGGAAGTTACGGATACATTAATTCTGGTTGTATCGGAAGAAACCGGTCAAATGTCGGTTGCAAAAAATGGGATAGTCTATCATAATTTGTCGGGCCAGGAAATAAGGGAAAAATTAAGGGAATATCTCACAGAGGAGAAAAAAGGTTTTGGCGAGAAACTGCAGGATATTTTAAAGGATGAGATAACTGAAATGGAAAAGAAGGAGCAAGAAGAAAAAAAGATATCAGCAACTTCATCTTAATAATATATCAAATTATATTTCTGATTTCCAGAGCATAATAAAAAAGTCTGATACCAAAAAGAATAAGAACAATCCCAACCCCCCGATTTAATATTTTCATGAAATGCGGTGTAATGATATCCCTCAATTTATTTGCCAGGAATGATTTTATAATATCCATTGTAAGAACCAGTGATATAACACCGATATAAAACAATGAAGCCTGATCGAATTTATACTCCATTTCAATGGTCACTAATCCGGCCACTCCAAGCCATAAAATTAACAGAAAAGGATTCAAAGAATTTAAAATAAATCCTTTGAATATTTTTCTAAGATAACTATTAGAATCCATATGTGTTCTGTTCAATCCTTTGGTCGGTATTGGTTTAAAGATCGAATTAAACCCAAAGCCTATCATAATTAAAGCTCCAATTAATCCAAGAAAAAATTTAAATTGGTGGTTTTCAGATAATTGAGAAATTCCCGAATAAGTAATTAATATATATAAAGAATCACTAATTGAAATACCAAAGGCCATAAACATACCGGCCTTAAATCCCTTTTCGATACTTGTTTGTAGTAGGGCGAAAAATACGGGACCCACAATAAATGATAATACTAAACCAAAAACAATGCCCTTCCAGAGCTCTGTCATAATAAATATTTATGTTTTTGAAGAAATTCTTCCCATTCAATTTTTTTATCATCTTTTAATACCCTTGGAAATTTATTCTGACCTCCCGTTTTACCTCTTGATTCCAGATAATCATAAAAAATTTTATTGGGAAAAATATCGACAAATATTTCCTTTAAAGCATGATTACGCTCAGTTCGATAATCATCATTCAGTTGTTTCAAACAATCATCCAACAAGGTTCTGACTTTAACAGGATCTATATTATTTTCAATACCAATATACCATCGATGTGCAAACAATGACTGATATTTTTCGCCTACAACTGTATATTCCCGAACACCTAGGTTGAGTTCTTCATCAACAAGTTGAATAGCTTTATTCATATTATCAACTGTTAGATGTTCACCACACAAAGAAAGGAAATGTTTTGTTCTTCCCGTAATAATAATTTCATTTAGATCACGATTAATCAATCTTACAATATCACCTATAAGATATCTCCAAGCACCGGCACATGTTGAAATTAGAATCGCATAGTCTATATTTTCTTCTATTTCATTGATCAGATAGGTCTCTGGGTTATGCACCATCTGACCAGCTTCATTGAAATTTTTTTCATCAAAAGGGATGAATTCATAAAATATGCCATTGTTCAATACGAGTTTCATACCATTGGCATCTGGCCTGTTTTGAAATGCAATAAATCCTTCTGAGGCGAGATAAGTTTCAATATAAATCAATGGCTTACCCAGCAATTGTTCAAATGTATTTTTATATGGATCGAAAGCTACTCCTCCATGAGCGAAAATCGAGAAATTAGGCCATATCTCATGAATATGCTGTAGGTTATATTGATCTATGATTTTTTTCAGTAGGATTTGTACCCAGGCCGGTACACCTGCTATAACTCCGATATTCCAATTCGGAGCTTTTCTAGTAATTTCGTCTAGTTTGGAATCCCAGTTAATATTTTTAGCAATTTTCTGACCGGGTTTATAAAACCTCTGGAACCAGAAAGGGATATGTTTAGCTGTAATTCCACTTAAATCACCTTCAAAAAAGGTACCATTATAGTTAAGTTGCGTACTCCCCCCAAGCATTAAAATTCCTGTTGTGAACAAATCATCCGGTAAAGAAAATTTTGAAAGTGATAGTAGTTGCCTGATACTCGTTCGCTGAATGGTTTTGATCTGGTCCTTTGTAATAGGTATATATTTGGATGAAGACCCAGAGGTTCCCGAACTCAATGCAAAAAATTTAATTTTACCAGGCCAGCATATGTTTTTCTCCCCATTTTTTGATCGATACCACCATTGGTCATATATTTCTTCATAAGAAGAAGCTGGAATATTTTCCTTGAATGCATTGTAAAACTTGTAAAAGTCAGGTCCTGTAAATTGGGATAAGATATTTTTAAAATTATGGTTTTTACCAAATTCTGTTTCCTGTGCTGTGATCAGTAGTTTTCTTAACTGGTTTTTTTGTAATTCGACTGGGTTTGTATATTCTTGCTCAAGACTTTCACGAAGTATGATCCCTTTTTTAATCAGGTTACCTAAAATTGCCATTTCAGCGAATTATCCAATTACGGAATATTGTTCAAAATTCCCGGATTATCAAGTTAATCTAATAATCTATCTAATTGAATATCAAATATTAATAAAATACTTTACATTATTTAAGAATGAAGTTTATAAATAATTCGGGTTAAATTTATGTCAATAACTGATTTCTACAAGGTAAATGTAAAATTATTGATAGGTAAAATGAATATTGCGGAAAATATTAACTATTTCTTAAAACAGCTGGAAGGATATCCAGGTAGACTGGTTGCAATAAGTAAAACCAAATCAGAATCTGAAATTCTTGAAGCATATTATGCAGGGCAACGCATTTTTGGAGAAAATAAGGTACAGGAACTTATCGATAAATATGAAAAGCTCCCTATCGACATTGAATGGCATATGGTTGGACATTTGCAAACAAACAAGGTTAAATTTATTGCACCCTTTGTATCGCTTATTCATGCAGTTGATTCATGGAAATTATTGAAAGAAATAAATAAACAAGGTGAAAAAAATAAGCGGATAGTCCAGTGTCTATTACAGATACATATTGCAGAGGAGGAAACTAAATTTGGTTTGTCCGAAGTTGAATTATTTGAATTATTAAACAGGAGTGATTTAACGGAACTTAAATTTGTAAGCATAGTTGGATTAATGGGAATGGCAACGTATACGGATGATGAAGTTCAAATCCGAAAAGAATTTAAATACTTAAATTCCCTGTTTAACAAAGTTACCGAAAGAATAAAGGCACCCAATGTTGAGATGAAAGAATTGTCGATGGGAATGACGGGCGATTATCAAATTGCGCTGCAGGAGGGGAGTACCCTGGTAAGGATCGGAACAGCTATTTTTGGCGAAAGAAGTAAAGTTAGATGAAGAATAAAGTCATTTTATTAATCATATCATGGCTGATCTATTTTTAGGGTATTAATGAAAGAAAGTGGGAAACTAGTTATCGGGAATGACATTTGCAGAAATGGTTATTCTTTCTTTTTGATTTACAGAGTTAGAGAATATCGTAATTACCTTATTTTGTTTGCCAATTTTTCCTGTTGAATTAAAGATCACCTTAATTTCTCCCTGATTATTAGGTGGAATTGGTTCTTTCGGCCAGGATGGGACAGTACAACCACAGGTGGTTATGATATTTGATATGACCAATGGTTTTGTTCCAGTATTTTTAAATTTAAATATGTGTTCGACCTTATCACCTCGTCTGATATCACCAAAATCATGTTTTGATTCTTTAAATTCAAATTTCGGTCCATCTGTTTCCTGAGCATAGGTATAAGTAATTATCATCAATAATATGGCAGTGAAACTGAGAATCTTTGAATTACCGGTAATCATGTTAGTTGTTACGATTTATGGTTAAATATGTTCATTCGAATAACAATATATGTTGAAATTATTCGATGGTAAAAAATTCCGGGAGAAAGTTAACAAGATATAATTCTTGCGTTGCTCGTGTGATCCCTGTGTAAAGCCATCTCATATAGCTTATATTCCTCATGGATTCCTGGAGGTAACCCTGTTCAAGGAATACGATATCCCACTGGCCTCCCTGAGATTTATGACAAGTTATCGCATACATGAATTTGATTTGAAGTGCATTCAAATAAGGATCTTTTGCGAGTACCTTTGCTAATTCGTTTTTTGTAAGATCAGTGTAATCAGCAATGATATTCTCATAGAGTTTCTTACTGTCATCATCACTTAATGAGGCTGTAGGAGAATCCAGAGTATCGATAATTGCTTTTGCCTTTATTATTGAATGATCCGGATAGTCAATCAACCGCAGATCCAGATCAGCAAATGTAAATCCATAGCGATCCTGTAAATTTGATATTTTAAGTACTTCTACGAAATCACCGTTGGCCAAAAAACCAGCAGGAGAATCTTCATCAAGCCAGAAATAATTGTTTTTAACAATCATAAGAAGATCTCCGGAATCGATCCGGTCATCATAGTATAACAGATTCCGTCTGATATATTGATTATACTGTATCGTCTGGCGGTTTGAACGGCAGATAATGATCACATTTTCTATTCCATATTTATCATATGCATATCTCATTCCATCCTCAAGTTTTTCTCTGTTTAAAAAGAATACATCCTTATAATTTTTAGTTTTAAAAAGGATCTGAAATTGATTTTTTTGAATGTTTTCACGGATATTTGTGGCATTAGCAAGTATTCCAGAAGCTTTTTCCTGCCTGACAACTTCATTTAATTCAATTTCTACAACATGTAACCGGTATTTATATTCCAGATTCTCTTTATCTAATGCTCCACTATAATCATGTCCAACCGGAGGCAATTGTGCTGTATCACCCATTAAGATTAATTTATTGGACGAGTATTCAAATACATATTCTTTCAAATCTTTCAATAGATTGGTCTGGTTTACATTATACTGATCATAAATCATGGATGCTTCATCAACTATGAATACAGTATTTTGATGATAGTTTTTTATTCTTTTAAATTTTAATGTACCACTTTCTTTATCTTGCAAGAGTTTGTAGATGATTTTATGAATGGTAAATGCTTTTCGGCCGGAGTAATTAGCAAGGACTTTCGCGGCTCTACCGGTTGGGGCCAATAACATGTATTTTAAATTAAATAAAGGTAATATTTTAACCAGCGTGGATACAATGGATGTTTTTCCAGTACCGGCGTAACCTTTTACCAGCAAAGTGTCCGGTCCATTCTTATCCAGCAGATGATCAAACAATTTAAATAATCTTTTTTGGCCATCTGTTGGCTCATAAGTGAATTTATTAGCGATGATATGCGATATCTTTGGCAATGAATTTGGAATATTTTATTATAATTAGTGATTGCTTTGTCAGATAACAAATTTTATGGAAAATAAAATAGTAGAAAAATTTGGAAATCGATTACGAGTGCGTGTATGTGGCGTTCTTTTTAAGTCTAATCAAATATTACTAGTGAAACATCTATCTATAGGTGAAAAGGGAATATTATGGGCTCCTCCAGGTGGAGGCATGAAATTTGGGATGTCGGCACAGGAAAATTTGATCAGGGAATTTGAAGAGGAAACAGGTCTGAAAATCAAGATAGTACGGTTCTTATTCACACATGAATTCTTAAAGGCTCCTTTACATGCTATCGAATTATTTTTTGAGGTAAAAATAACTGGAGGTACCTTGATGAAAGGAAATGATCCGGAAATGAAAGGAGATGAACAAATTATTGAAAATGTAAAATTCATTCATTTTAAGGATCTGGTGAAAATGGATAAGGTCAAAATTCATCATGCTTTATGGAATTGCCATACTCCCAAAGATTTGATTCAAAAGAAAGGATTTATAAAATTTGATTGATTCATTTAATTAGGGATTGAATAAATTGTAATTTTAACATTAATTTCCTTATAATTGCACATATAAACTAACTCCAGAATCATGGTAACAAGAATATTATCGATCGTTTTTTTCGCGATAGCTATTTACCTGGGATATTTTCTTTTTAACAGTGTAAAATCAGTAATTGATCAGGAAAAACTAATTCAAAGAGTTGAAAGCAGCATAATTCAAAAACTCAAGCTCATCAGAGACACGGAGGTTGCCTATCAAATGGTTCATGGCAAATATACGTCAGATTGGGATACACTTGTAAATTTCCTAAGCTCAGGAACCATTTATATAATTGAAAGGAAAGAAGAAATTATTCAGAAGGAATACGGAGCTGAGGAAGTAATAATCCATGTTGATACTGTTGGTGAAATGCCTGCCAAGGAGTATGTCTTTACAGAGCTTAATTTACTATCCGCGGGTGATACAGGAGTGATTACCAATATCAATTTTGATGTTGGTTCTCAGATCACCACAAACTTTCAATTATATAACCTACAGACAAAAGAAAAATTATTCAAAGTACGATCTTCCCATGAAGGTGTAGTAACAAAAATGTATGTGTCAAATGGCACAAGAGTTAACAAAGGAGACAATATTGCAGATATTACTACCTATAAATATTCCGAAGGAATAAACATACAGCGCTTACCCTATGTACCAGGTACTAATCAGAGATTTGAAATATTTGCCGATGAGATCAACCGTAGTGGTGTTACAGTTGATGTATTTGAAGTAAAAGATCCTAATCCGGTTAATCCGGACAGACGTAAAAATAATAATGAAAAAGCATTACGGGTTGGATCAAGGACTGATGTAACAATTGCAGGTAATTGGGAATAAATTTTGAACATTTCAGCGATACAATTCAAATTATTACGTAAAGAAAAAGATCCCAAATTCAACATTGATTATCTGGAGCATTATAATCTTCTGCTTCAGGTGGGATTCAGTGATATGCAGGTGTGTATCACAGATAGCCGTAAGGATAAAATCATGTTGTTGGAGGATTATGTTTTACCTGGTATTACTAATCAGGAAGAAAGCCTGGAATGTCTGGAATGCCTGTTTGACGATCACCATTTACTATTAGCAGGATTCTGGAATACAATAAAAGTATTAGTTAAGAACAAGAAGTTCTCCCTTATCCCTTTGACTTTGTTTCTTGAAGAGAATAAGCAAGACTATATTCGACTGAATACGTCCATCGACGAAACACGTGAACAATATTTTCATCATATTAATAATGCTGCAGAATTTGTTAATGTGTTTGCTGTTAATCAGGCAGTAATAAAATTCCTGACTAACCAGACTTATCCATCAAAGGATGTTCACTTTTTTCATCAGAGTAGTGCATTGATACAGGGATTTCAAAGATATTTTTCTTCCACCGCGGGGAAAGTATTAGCTTTGTATCTCGACAGGTTTATGTTGCATATTTCCGTTATCCGGGATGGGGTATTTCTATTTTATAACCAGTATCCTATTAAAAAATTTGAGGATTATTTTCGATTCATCGAATATGTTACACAGGAATATTCAATTGATCCTGCGCATGATCATTTCTACATTTGGGGGTATCTAAGCAAGAATTCGAAACATTCTCAAAGCTTAAAAGCCAAATATCCTAATTTAACATTTGGTGACCGTCCCTCAGATTTATCCTTAGGTTATGTATTTGACGAAATTCCGGAACATCAATACTTTGATCTTTTGAGTTTTAACTATCTGTCTTGATCAGATGAAGAGGGTTGCACTTTTTCCGGGATCCTTCGATCCATTCACCATGGGACATTATGATATCGTTATAAGGGGACTTAAGTTATTTGATGAAATAATTATAGCTATTGGTCAGAACACAAAAAAGAAACGTTATTTTTCCTTGGATCTGATGATCGATAAAATTAAAGTCACATTTGAAAAATTTGAGAATATTCATGTGATTACTTATAATGAACTGACAGCCGCATTAGCCAGGAAATATGATGCGAGATATCTTTTACGTGGCCTGCGTAATACTACAGATTTTGAATATGAAAACAGTATTGCTCAGGTAAACAAACATTTGAATTCTGATTTGGAATCGGTATTCCTGATCACCTCACCGAAATATGCTTCCATTAATTCATCCGTTATTAGGGAAGTCCATCAATATAATGGAGATATAAATGAATTTCTACCTTATGATCTTTGAAGTTCTGTCTTCTTATAATATTTCCTAAATACCTGACGAATGGAAGGATAAGAATTGTACAGGGCTATGTGTATCTCACCTTGCGTCATCCATCTTACTTCTTCAATATTTTCTTCGATTTGGGGTTTTAAATTTGAGTCATCAATGCATTCCATTCTATACCAGTAAGTTTTTTTCAGGATATTTTTCCCATTCCTTTTATATGTATGATAGGTATTACAGATTTTTTCCCTCAACAGTACTTTAATATTGCACTCCTCCTCGACTTCTCTGATAGCAGTTGATGAAGGATCCTCGTTCGAATCGAGTTTCCCTTTTGGCAAATCCCATTTTTTCAACCTGTAAATCATTAGAACATGATTATCATGTTCAACAATACCGCCACCTGCTTTTATAAATGTATATTCACTCTTAATATAATCAATGGCTTTCTTAAAGATATCAACCTGGAAAGTGATTGATTCAACTTTTTTATTGATTTTAGATTTCAGTAATTGAAGGTACTGATCGATGATTGAAATTGATGCATGCTGGATCAATACATCCCCATGAAAGGCATTAAAATCAATTTTATTTGTTGCCTCAATAAGAATAATGTCATAATTCTTCAGGGTAACGTCTTTGGTAGAAGGTATAATTCGAAATGGAACGTCGTTAATAAATATTTTCATATAAGCTGGTAAATAATCAACTAATCATTATCAAGTTTTAAAAATAGGATAAATTAGGCATATTCACATAGTAAAATTTCGTAAATCACCTAAATTTGTCAAATGGCTGATCAAATGTCAATATCTGAGCAAGTTGCATCCTATTTGCTGGAAATTGAAGCAATTAAAATTAGTCTTAAAGAACCTTTTACTTGGGCATCTGGATGGAAATCTCCAATTTATTGTGACAATCGAATATCATTATCTTATCCAGATATTCGAACGTTCATAAAAAAAGCTTTGGCGAATATAATCCTTGATAAATATGAGAAAACTGAAGCAATTGCAGGTGTAGCTACTGCCGGTATTCCGCAGGGAGCTTTGGTTGCAAATAATCTTGATTTACCTTTTCTTTACGTGAGGTCTAAGCCAAAAGGTCATGGATTAACAAATCAAATCGAAGGGAGGATCATTACCGGTCAGAAAATTGTTGTGATTGAAGATCTTGTTTCGACAGGGGGTAGTTCAATGAAAGCTGTGGAAGCTTTACGTCGCGTTAAGATGGATGTATTGGGTATGGTTTCGATTTTTACTTATGGATTTAAACAGTCATATGATCTATTTAAGAAGGGAAATATTTCGTTTTATTCATTAAGTGATTATAATACTTTATTGGATGTCGCCATGGATGGAGGATATATAAAACCTGAAGAACTCAGTAAATTAAAGGCATGGAGAGTGAATCCAGTCTCATGGAATTAATCCCGGACTATTCATAAATTTTTCGGGATAAGGGCCATATTTCTCTAATACACCCATGCCAAATAATGCAAAATCATATTTCACAGGATCGTTAGGATCTAGATATCTGAGGTTTTCAGTAAGTTCAAGGGCTGTTAGCCAATCTGTTTGTTTTCTGGAAATTAATCCCAATCGCCGGGCTACTCTGTCCACATGAATATCTACAGGACATATTAACTGATGTGGTTTTAAACGATTCCATAATCCAAAATCAACACCATGACTGTCTTTTCTAACCATCCAACGGAGATACATATTCATTCTCTTACAGGTAGATTTTCTGGTAGGCGTCGGGATATGTTTTTTTGTTCTATGAGGTGCTTCTTCAAGACTAAAAAAAATATTATGAAAACGAATAAGTCCTGATTCGACAGTAGTATCAGAACTTTCAGGTAGGAATAAATCTTCAAGTGACTCATATTGCCGATAAATATGCCTTAGAAAATATATTGAATACAAAGTATCAGTTGCATTGAATGTTCTATGTTTAAAACGGATAAATTCTTTCAGATCAGTTTCAGTGTGATGGAGAATAAAATCATATGGTGCATAATCCATCATTTTCATTAGTTCCAAACATTTTTTTTTAATTGTTACCCTTTGCCCCCAGGCCAGAATGGCGGCAAACAAACCGGAAATCTCAATATCCTGTTTTTTTGTAAATAGATGTGGTATTCTTACCGGATCATTTTCGATAAATGAAGGTTGGTTATACCGAAGATATTTTTTTTCAAGGAAGGATTTTAGTTCGGTGATCGATAATTCCATCTTCCCTCCTGAATATTACTAGGGATGATATGTGATCTCAACCGGGAACTGGTTATCATAGGCACCCAGTCGGTCATAAGCAGTTTTCGATATTTTTAGTAATATATTATCGTTATCGCCTGTTTCAGGTAATTTTCCTATTACACGCACGAAGACACTAAGGTCATTCATTTCATTTTTTACCTGCATGATCGTACCGATGGGTGCAGTCCGGTGTAGCGCCAGATATTTTTTGGTTTCTTCCGATCCTTCAATTACACGTGCAATACCTTTTTCAGATACTTTTTCATATTCTCCATCGTCGATTGTTACAATTTTGCCTTCCTCTACTTCTTTTTTCTTCACTTGTATTTCCTCCTTTTTAGATTCTTCCACTTTCAACTCACTTGCAATAACAACTTTTTCATCCTTATTATCAGTATATCCGATGACTAATTCCTGGCCTACAAAAATGTTGTTATTCTCTAACCTGTTCCAATCTTTGATGTCATCAGGAGATATATTATATTTTCTGGAAATACTGTAAAGTGTTTCCCCCAGATTGACGATATGAACTTTTTTGCCATTATTCTCTTTGATGGATTTAAACTCATTCATTTCGGCAGCCATTTTTGCATCAGTAAAAATGATGAGTTTATCACCAATGGAAAGGATATCTGAATTCATCTTGTTCCATTGTTTGATATTGCTGATTGACACATTATATTTTCTTGCAATGCTGAATAATGTTTCTCCTGATTTTACATTATGTTCAATTTTTCCTTCTGATTTTTCGGTAATAGTTTTTAAATCCTTCGGAATTCTTATTTCCTGACCTATTCTAAGTGTTTTATCCACTCCTGGATTTGCATTGAGGATATCATTCAATTCTACCCGATATTTTCTTGAGAGTCCAAAAAGTGTCTCTCCCTGTTCAACTTCATGAATGATATATGTTTGATTATTGATTTTTCTGGTTTCAATTGAATCAGCAGGGGTATATTCAGCAGATACATTTCCAGTGAATTGCAAAAAAATGGTAAAAAAAATTATGGTAGTGTATGCGTGCTTCATGATTCTTATAATTTTACCTTAATATTCACCTGGTACTTGAGAACGAATGCCCGAAAGTTATTTTTATATTATGTTAATCAATTAAATTATTAAATTTTCCAGGTGATCTTATGCCTTTAATATTCAAATTTCCATTATCTGGAACTTTAAACAAAATTTCACCTTTTTTATTTAATTCTAACAAAAAATTTACCAAAAAATAAATACATTTAAATCGAATTAATATTTATCAAAATGAGGGGAGGTCAAATTAAACTATTTGGATTTATGATGTCAGCATTTTTCAGTTTTAATGTGCTGGCTCAGGAGAAAGTAATGACCCTTGACATTGATAATGTAATTGATCCGAGAATGAACAGGTATGTAGATCTCGCACTCGATTATGCGAAAGATATTGAAGCTGATTATATTATCATCAAGATGGACACATATGGCGGAGCTGTCAATGATGCTGATGATATCCGTACTAGAATTCTGGAGTATCCAGAACCTGTATGGGTGTTTATCAATAAAAACGCGGCATCGGCAGGTGCCTTGATATCAATTGCCTGTGACAGCATTTATATGGCAAGTGGCAGCAGTATTGGCGCGGCAACAGTTGTTACACAGGATGGATCTGCAGCTCCTGATAAATATCAGTCTTATATGCGATCGATAATGAGGTCTACGGCTGAAGCAAATGGACGCGATCCAAAAATAGCCGAGGCTATGGTTGACGAAAACCTTGAGATTGAGGGAATTACTGAAGCAGGAGAAGTAATTACCTTTTCCACTACCGAAGCCATTCAATATAATTTCTGCGAGGCAGAGGTGAATACAATTGAGGAGTTGCTTGAACGGAATGGCGTTGATAACTATACTTTGGAGGAATTTAAATTATCCGGAACAGAAAAAGTCATCCGTATTTTCCTGAATCCCATCATTAGTGGATTATTAATACTAATCATCATTGGAGGTATTTATTTTGAGCTGCAGACTCCAGGCGTTGGCTTTCCATTATTAGCAGCCGTGGTGGCTACTATTTTATATTTTATCCCATATTATCTGAATGGACTTGCTGAGAACTGGGAAATTATCATGTTTATGGTTGGAATTGCCCTTATTGCACTGGAAATTTTTGTAATTCCCGGATTTGGTATTGCAGGAATTAGTGGATTGGTATTAACCATTGGCTCACTCATCCTGGTGATGATAAATAATGATCTACTTGATTTTTCATTCGTACCTAATAACGAACTCTTTCAGGCAATTGCTACAATACTTGCTGGATTATTCGGAGGTGTAATCATAATGTTTTTTGGAGGTATCAGACTAACAAATACAAAATTTTTTAAGCGGATAGCCTTAGTATCAGTTCAGGATCGAAAAGAAGGATATACATCCAACTTCAAGAATCAATCGTTGCTTGGTAAATCGGGAAAAGCATATACAGTATTACGACCAAGTGGAAAGGTAATGATTGATGATGTATTATACGATGCCTATACAAGAGGAGATTATATTCAGAAAAATGATGAAATTATCGTAATTAGTGAGGAAGGCACTTCCTTGAAAGTCAGGAAAAAAACAGAAAAGAACTGAACCTGATTTTCATTGTGATATTTTGAGATACCAATGCTGATCTCGGTGTAAACTATAATTTTTAAAAATCTTAGTGATAAATCCTTTTTGTTTACCATCTTTCAAAAAGTTGTATCTAGTGTATGGTATCATAATTGCTTGTTTTTCGTAAAACAATAGTTGATTGGATATTTTATCATTTATTAAAAAAATTAAATAAAGTAGCTTTGCATATGAGATCTAATGTTCCAGGTATGATAAGAAAAAGTATGAAACTACATGTGTTTATTATAATACTTTTGGCTGTATCAGTCAAAGTGTTTGGCAAGGGTCAAGATCAGGGTTATCATATTAAAATTCAGATTGATCATTTCAAAGATACGATGGCCTATCTGGGTTACCATTTTGGCGATCAGAAGTTTGTGAAAGATACCTCCAAAGTCTTTCCAAATAATGTCCTTGATTTTAAAGGGGAGGAAGAACTAAAACCAGGAATCTATTTTATTTACTCCCCTTCTGTATATTTTGAAATTCTTGTGAAAGAACAAAATTTCGAAATACAAACTGATACCATGGATTTAATTAATCATATGAAGGTGATCAATTCACCGGAGAACCTCCTTTTTAATCAATTTCAACGATTCATGGCTGAAAAACAAAAGCTTTCAGTGGATATCGAACAAAAGATTAATGAATTGGATAAGGTTCGAGATTCTGTACAGATTGTTACACTACGAAATCAACAACTTGAAATCGGGAAAGAAATTGAAGCTTTTCAACAGAATATCATTGATAAAAATCCAGGATCATTCGTTACAACATTATTATTGGCAATGAAAAAGCCCAAGGTCCCAGATCCTCCCAAAGAAAAAAATGGTGTGGTAACAAATAATAACTTTCAATTCTATTATTATAAGAATCATTTTTTTGACCATTTCAATCTTTCAGATCCTGCGCTATTAAGAACTCCACTGTACCAATCCAAAATAGATGAATATATTGAAAAACTCACCTATCAGCATCCTGATTCCATTAGTAAGACAGCAGATTATTTGTTGGGGAAGGCTGCTCATAATGACGAAACATTCAGGTATATGCTGGTCAAACTGACTAATAAATATGAAACTTCCAATATCATGGGTATGGAGCGGGTCTTTGTATATCTCGCAGAAAATTATTATTTAAATGGTAAAGCTTTTTGGGCTGATTCATCTCTTGTTGCCAAATTTGATAAAAGAGTAAAAGAACTTAAACCTAATCTTGTCGGTAATACTGCTCCTGATATGATATTAAGAGATACATTGTTGCGACCAGTTCATCTCAGCGCGATTGATAGCAGGTTTATCGTTTTGTATTTTTATGATCCTGATTGTGGTCACTGTAAAAAGTCCACACCTAAATTGCGAAATAGTTATGAACGGTTGAAGCAGAAAAATGTTGAAGTTCTTGCAGCCTGTACGGTAACTGATATTGAGAAATGGAAAGCATATATTCGGGATAACCATTTAACATGGATCAATGCAGCTGATCCCTATTATCAGAGTAATTTCCGTGCAGACTATGATATCAAAACCACTCCAGCCATCTATGTGCTTAATAAGAATAAAGAAATCATAGCAAAACGTATTGGGGTTGAACAGATTGAAGATTTCATTGATCGTATGATTGAAATCGAAAATAATAAGTCCTGACAAATCAAATCTTTTCTAACGGTTTTTAATTAGTTCAACGATATCTAAAAACTGGCTTGGTAATATACGTTGGTATTTAAAATAATTAATAGTAAATCCGAGAATTAATAAAAACACAAATAGAAATATTCTTACTTTACGGCTTCTGAGTAATTGAATCATATTAATAATTCCAATTCTAAAAAAAAGGGCTCCATAAGGAGCCCTTCCTAATCAACCTAACCAACCTATTACTATGTACCTCCATTCATTTTCATTCAGGAGGCTTGGTATCTATTTTAAAGAAATAATCATGCCAAATCATTAATGAGGCGTTAATACGGAGTAGATATAAATCAACAAAATAAAGGCATCTTTTTTGTAACTCATTTATATTCAATTAGATATATTAACATATTGGTCTTCGGTAAGCACAATTCCATTTTCACATTTACAGGCTATAGGAAAGTGATTTAATTTATAAAAAAATATATATCTTGTTGATTATCAACAATTTGCTTCTCAACGAACCCTTAAGATAAAAATAAATATATTTTTCTGGCTAAAAAGCTATAGTTAAATCCTCATTTTTGGAAATATTCCAAAAATGGGAAATATATTCCAATTATGGAATATGTTTATTAATGTTTTACTGAAAAGGAGCTATGATTTTTTACAGAGCCAATGGACTGACTCACATGATCAACACGAGCAGAAAAAGGACCACGATGGCACCACAAAATGAAATGATCCAAATCCGTTTCCTCTCCTTCAGCCTCGATAAAAACTGATCCATCATATTGATTTTTAACAAATCCTTTGATATGATGCTCTCTGGCTTTATGAACTGCAGAATATCGAAATCCTACACCTTGAACCCTGCCTGTTATCGTAAGTTGTTTATTACAAATTTTTTCGCTCATCAATTAGTTAAAATTCCAACTTTTCTAAAATTTTGATTCCTGAGGAAGTGCCGAGCCTATCAGCTCCAGCTTTTATCATTTCAACAGCTGTATTATAATCACGGATCCCTCCTGCTGCTTTGATGCCAACATGAGAAGGGAGAACAGAACGCATCAATTTGATGTGTTCTATTTTTGCTCCATCGTGTGCAAAACCGGTCGATGTTTTTACAAAATCGGCACCTGCATCTTTACAGATATTGCACGCGAGTTGAATTTCCTGATCGGTTAAATACGCTGTCTCAATAATTACCTTTAGAATTTTCTGTTCATCATGCAATAGCTCTGCACACTGAATGATATCTACTTTTACCCATGACATTCCTGATTTAAATGCTGATAGGTTCCATACAATATCTACTTCATCGGCGCCATCCTCTATTGCCTGACGGATTTCAGCAGTTTTGATATCACTCATATTATATCCGAAGGGAAATCCAGCAACCGTCACCAATTGTAGATCAGCGTCTCCAATCCAATTTCTGGCAGCTTTTACCCAGAAGGGAGGTACACATACACCAATGAATTTGTTATCAAGACCTTCCTGAATGGTTTTTTCTATTTCTTTCTGGCTGGTATTCGCTTTTAAAATGGTATGTTCGATATACCTGTTTATATTTTTCATAAGTGATTTACTTTCCAGGGCTAAATTTAAAAAAAAAGGTAACAGTATTTATTATACAACTGTTACCTTTTCTTAAAAATCAGGTTAGGTTAATGAACTATTTCGCATTCTTTGCAAAATTTTTTCTTTCCAGGAGGATTTTTCTTCGGAGGATTTTTATGCCCGAAATAGGTAGGATCTGAATACTGCGGTTTTTTCATCTCCTTATTCATTTTTTTATAACGCTTGGAGTTTTCTTTCATCCGGGCGTGAAATTCTTCAATTTTCTTATCATAATAAACGCTAATGCTGCTTTTTCTTGATTTTTTCCTTTGGATTTTTTTGTGAGACTTCTTGTTTTCGTATTTATAATTATTGTAATAGTCATCTCCTTTACTTGTTGGAGGAGGTGGTTTATCGGATTGTGCCTGTGCCAGGCTCACTAAGAAAATGAATGCAATAATGCTCAGAATTGATTTTTTCATAACACAACACCTGTTTTCTTATATAACTATTTATTATTGGATCTATTGTTCAAAAATAAGGAAAATATAATATTTATATTCTTCAGCTGATTACTGATCCATTACCTGTAATTCCATCTGGTTTCAGAAATCTTAACGTACCGTCAAGATCTTCTGACATCAGGATCATTCCTTGTGACACAATTCCCATCATTTTCCTGGCTTGAAGATTAGCAAGAATGATCACATTTTTACCAATCACATCCTCTGGATTATATTGTTCAGCAATTCCACTGAGTACTGTTCTTGTTTCCAATCCAATATCTACCGTTAGTTTTAATAATTTTTTCGAATTTTTAATTTTTTCAGCAGATTTAATTTTTCCGGCACGCATATCAAGTTTGCTGAAATCTTCATAAGTAATATCCTTTTTAATATCCGGATAGCTTGTATCAGGTTCCATATTATTTTGGTTTTTGGTTGCTATCAGTTTACTAATTTGATTTTCAACTACAGAATCATCAATCTTTTCAAATAGCAGTACAGGTTTATTGATATGATGATTCTCCTGAAGTATTACTTCTTTCTTTGCCTCTATCCATGAAAGACTTTTTATTCCCAATATATCATAAATTTTTTTCGATGTAAATGGAACAAATGGCTCACCGAAGGCAGCCAGTTTAACAACGATTTGCAGACTGATGTTCAAGATTGTTCCAACCCGTTCCTTATTTTCTTTTATTACTTTCCAAGGTTCTGTATCTGCCAGGTATTTATTTCCTATTCGTGCCAGTTCCATATAGTTGCTAAGCGCCTCCCTGAATTTAAAGTTATCCAGTGAATTACTTATTTCTTCAGGAAGTTGTTGTATTTTATCAACCACTTCCTTGTCGTATTCAAACATTTGACCTCGTCTTGGTATTTGACGATCAAAAAACTTTTGAGTAAGTACCAGTGCTCTATTAATGAAGTTTCCCAGTATAGCTACTAATTCATTATTATTTTTAGCTTGATAATCTTTCCATGTAAAATCGTTGTCCTTGGTTTCGGGCGCATTTGCACATAGAGTGTATCTCAGTACATCTTCTTTTCCCGGAAATTCTTCAAGGTATTCATGCAGCCAGACTGCCCAGTTTTTTGATGTTGATATCTTATTATTTTCAAGGTTAAGAAATTCATTGGCAGGCACATTATCAGCTAATATATACTCTCCATGGGCCATCAACATGGCGGGAAAAATGATACAATGAAATACAATATTGTCCTTTCCAATAAAATGAATAAGTCGTGTATCCTGTGATTTCCAATAAGGTTCCCAATCCTTTTGATGATCGATAGCCCATTGTTTGGTAGCGGAGATGTAACCTATTGGAGCATCAAACCACACATATAAAACTTTTCCTGATGCATCTGAAAGTGGTACTGGGACACCCCAGTCTAGATCGCGGGTAACTGCCCGTGGTTGGAGTCCGTTGTCAATCCAGCTTTTACATTGACCGTAGACATTTGGTTTCCATTCCTTATGATCTTCTAATATCCATTTCGACAACCAGTTTTCATAATCATTCAATGGAAGATACCAGTGTTTGGTATCTTTTAGGACAGGTTTCTCACCACTGAGTGTTGATCTTGGATTAATAAGATCCGAAGGTGAAAGGGAACTGCCGCAATTTTCACATTGATCCCCATATGCTTCCTGGAAATTACAATTAGGACAGGTTCCAATAATGTACCTGTCAGCTAGAAATTGTTCAGCCTGTGTATCGTAATATTGCTCCGATGTTTTTTCTTCAAAGATTCCGTCGTCGTAGAGTTTTTTAAAAAAATCTGCAGCTGTTTCATGATGTACTTGTGAGGAAGTCCGGTCATAAATATCAAAACTGATTCCAAGATCAGCGAAAGCCTTTTTATTGATCTGATGATATTTATTCACAATTTCCTGTGGTGTAATTCCTTCTTTTTTCGCCCGGATTGTTATTGGAACACCATGCTCGTCCGAACCACAAACGAATAACACATCTATTTTCCGAAGCCTCAAATAACGGGTATAAATATCAGCGGGTATATATACACCTGCCAGATGCCCAATATGTACTGGGCCATTGGCATATGGTAAAGCTGCAGTTACTGTATATCGAATGTACTTTTTATCTTCCATCATCAGATGTTGAAATTTAGGCAAAGATAATCATAAGTGGTAAGTCATATCAATTTTAGGCATTAATTGGCGGCAAACGCTTTTATTGGTAGATTATATTTTACTCTGAAAATAGTTCATAAAAATCACTGTAATTTTTTTAAAAAAATCCGATGGAATAGAAATATTTTTTATTTATCTTTCAAGGAAAGATACAATTTTTTAGCCATAAAAATTTATATAAATATAAAAATAGTACAATTTTTTGACAAGATAGATCTTTAATGATCAGAAACTTATAAAATTGGAGGATTAGAATTTTATTGAATGTTTGATTTATCTTCATTCATAGAAGCGAGCCAGAGCCCAGCAATTGCAACAGACTCAAATGGTAAGATTCTGAGCTTAAATAAATACTCGGAAAATATATTGGGGCTAGATAGTGATGAATTGGTAGGCAAGAATATAACTGCTTTTCTTCCGGCGGTAAAGGATCTTATTATATCCAAGCCAGCTAATCAAAATTTTTACAGGATTATGCAGGAATATTCTGGGTGCAGCAAGCAATTAAAGCAAATTGAAATCCTATCAAATTGCCTGATACTGGATAAACAGATATATTACTGCTTCATGCTGTATGAAAGATCGGATATGATAAAAAATCAACTGGAAGTTGAAAAAATAAAGGAAAGGTATCAACTGGCTGTTGAAGCAGGACATACTGGCGTGTGGGATTATTATATTAAAAACAATCAATTAATTATTGACGACAGTCTCAAGAATTTACTTGGTTATACTGTTTCACAGGAAATTGATGAAGCGTTCTTCTGGGAAAAACTGGTAGCAGAAGAGGATAGAATAAAATTTAGAGAGGCAATTGATAAGAATATAAGTGAAGGAAAAACCTATTTTGAAGAAACTTTCCGGATGATACATCGACACCGTGTTTTATTATGGGTTTTATGCCGAGGCAAGATATTCTATTACAAAGGCAAACCTCACAGGATCATATGTTCGGTGACGGATATCACGGATAGAAAAGAAGCCAGTGAAAAACTGAGAAAGACACTGATCAACTTTAAAGCAGTTTTTGATGCTTTCCCAGACCTTTTTTTCCGTGTTGATAGAATTGGTGATTTTCTCGAAATTATGGCCGGAGAATCATCTGATTTCGGTTTAACGGATATCACAAGTTATGAAGGAAAAAACATAATTGAGGCTTTTCCAGAGAGTGAGTATTATAAATTATATAACTGTTTAAAATTGACATTTGAAAACCGGAAAGTAGAAAAATGTGAGTATAATCTAAAACTTAATGGAATTAAGAGATATTATGAAGCCAGGATGATTGCTATTTCAGATGATGAGGCAATAGGGATCGTCAGGGATATTACAGAAGCTGTAAAAGTGAATAAAGAGCTTATTAAAGCAAAACAAACTTCCGAAGAGGCATTAAATGCTAAAGATGAATTTCTTTCAATGATGAGTCATGAGATTCGTACACCTTTAAATGTGGTTATTGGCATGATTTATTTATTACTGAAGCAGGATCCAAGAGCCGATCAATTGAAGTTTATCAATTCTTTAAAATTTTCGGCGGATAATCTACTCAGTCTGATAAACGATTTACTTGATTTCTCAAAAATTAAGGCAGGAAAAATTGTGTTCGAAAATACTGACTTTAATCTCCGGGATTTTATCCACAATATTTACGAAAGTTATAAATTACAGCTCGATAGTTCCAGAGTTGAAGTAATCCTTGCTATAGATGATAAACTGCCTATCATGGTCAATGGTGATTCCAATAGGTTGGCTCAAATACTCAACAATCTATTAAGTAATGCTCAGAAGTTTACTGAAAGGGGTCAACTATGTATTGATGTAAAATTAAAGGACATGAAGGATACTATTGCTTATATAGATTTCAGCATTAGTGACTCAGGTATAGGAATATCAAAAGATAAATTAAAGACTATTTTCGAGCCTTTTGAACAGGGAGAAACAAATATTCAAAGAAAGTATGGAGGTACAGGATTAGGATTGACGATAGTAAAACAATTGGTTGACTTACTGGGTGGGGAAATTCAGGTAGATAGCAATCCAGGTAAGGGATCTACATTTATTGTAAACCTTCCACTTGCGTTTACCAATGGGAATGATGAAAAGCAACAGACAATCACGGAAAAATTACCTTTACAGGAAAACTTTGAAAAATTACGAATTTTATATGCAGATGATGTGAATTCAAATCAATTTCTCATGAAAGGCTATGCTGATTTGTGGAAATATGATATTGATACAACATCAAATGGAAAAGATACACTTAGATATTTCCAGGATAACAGATACGATGTAATTCTGATAGATCTTCAAATGCCGGTCATGGATGGATTTGAGACATCAGAAAAAATTCGAGAAATTGAAAAAGAAACCGGTGATTATACACCAATTATTGCGGTTACTGGAGACATCTCGGATGAGACGGTGGCAAAAATTTTTGAAACTGGCATGGATGATTATCTCTCAAAACCTGTCAATCCAAAAATCATGTTAGATAAAATACATGGTTTGCTTAGAAAAGGAACTTCTAATAATACTGTTTTAAATACTGTAACTTTTAAGGGGACAAGTAATTCCAATGATATCCGGTTACTGGAATTTGATGATGTTGATTATTTATACACAGGAGTTTCTGAACAATATATTCATTATATCAGTATGTTGATCAAGGAATTTAAAACAAACCTTCAATTGATTGGTGCCTCCCTGTCAGAAGAGAACTACGATGAATTCAGGCGCATCAAACATAGTATGAATTCCAATATGAAGCTTTTAAGAATACAAAAGCTTCAGGATTTATTAAATGAAATTGATTTGGATTTTTCAAATAATCAATTCCCTCCTTTAGGTGGTTCCTACATTCGGCAGGTTGAAGAATTAATAACGATGGTTCTTGAACAGCTGGAGGATAAGCTGAATGTTCTAACTACCTGAATTAGATTTCACTAGGTGTTTTTACTTTTTCAATCTCGGATGTTTTCAGGGTTTCTCCCTTTTTCTCTGCGAAAAAAGCTTTTTGCCGTAAAAGAATGATGGTTACCCCAATGAATATGGAAGCATCTGCGATATTGAAAATTGGCCATAAAGCCATGTAATCACCTCCAAAAACTGGAATCCAGTCGGCTACACGACCCTCCCATATATCGATATAAAACATATCAATCACCTGTCCATGAAACCATGGTGTGGATGCATTATAAGGAGCATTATCAAGCAAAACTCCATAAAATGTACTATCAATCACATTGCCGATAGCCCCACCCAGAATCAATGCAATACACCAAACAAGTCCCTGATGTACATTTTTTTTTGCAAGATAGAAAAGGTAATAACCGATTCCGGCGACAGCCAGAATCCTGAAAACGGTCAAGATCAGTTTTCCATATTCTGAGGCGATTTGCATACCAAAAGCCATTCCGGGATTTAATGTATAATGTAATTTAAACCAGTCATCAAATATTTTAATTTGTCCGACTATGCCTGGATCCATATTAAAGTGAACCAGCATCTTTACAGCCTGATCAATAATAATGACGGCTAGACTTAACATGTAGAATTTCGAATATTTCACTTTTCGCCAGTTTTATGAGTTATTTCTCAATTTTTAAAACAATTTCAATATCATCAATCTCAAACTTTTTACCATCCTTTATACTTTCCTTAAACCCTAATTCAAGAGCTTGTGTTTCGTTACAAATATATTCCATATTTGATTTTAAGGCTGAATATACTAATTCATCTTTATTTTCTACATAAATTCGGATTTTATCCTGAACATCAAGTCCCATATCTTTACGCAAATTCTGAACACGATTCACAACATCCCTGGCAATTCCTTCTTTTTTAAGCTCATCATCTATGGTAATATCCAATGCTACTGTTATACCATTTTCAGTCGCCACGGACCATCCAGGGATATCTTCTGAAGTGATCTCTACATCATCAAGTGTGAGCTTAATGTTTTTTCCAGATGGTAATTTTAGCGTATAATCATTATTTTTTTCCATTTTGGCTATATCTTCCTGTTCGAAGGCATTGATTGCCTGGGTGATCTCCTTCATCAGTTTACCATATTCTTTTCCAAGCTTTTTGAAATTAGGCTTGATTTTTTTGATTAAAATACCAGATGTATCATCAATATATTCTACGGATTTCACATTCACTTCTGAAGTAATTATGGTCTGCACCGCACTGATCTGGTCTTTTTTCTGTTTAGATAAAATAGGAATCAATATTCTGGATAGAGGTTGACGCACTTTTATTTTATGTTTTTTCCTGAGTGAATGTACCAGCGAAGAAATTACCTGGGCCATATTCATTTTTTCTTCAAGATCTTTATCAATGAGTTCCCTGTTTACAATGGGGAAATCGACCAGGTGAATTGATTCACTGGGTTCATTTTTTGTAATTCGGTTAAGATCTAGAAACAATAGGTCTGCATAGAATGGAGCTAATGGAGCCATTAGCTTGGCTATGTTTACCAGGCAAGTGTACAGGGTCTGATAAGCTGCTATTTTGTCTTCATTATATTCTCCCTTCCAGAATCTTTTGCGATTCAATCGGACATACCAGTTGCTTAGATCGTTTATGGAAAAATCCTGAATTAATCTTGCAGCCCTTGTGGGTTCATAATCATAATATGACTGATTAACCAAACCGATCATGCTGTTCAATTTAGACAGTATCCAACGATCACTTTCCGGTCGATCTGCTATTGGAATATTTTCTTCCTGGTATTTAAATTGATCCAGGTTGGCATAAAGCGCAAAGAAATTATATGTGTTCGTTAATGTTCCAAAAAACCTGCGTTGTACTTCAACTACACCTTCAATATTAAATTTCAGATTATCCCATGGATTAGCATTTTCCATCAAGTACCAACGTAAAGGATCGGGGCCATACTGCTTTATGGTAGCGAAGGGATCTATTGCATTTCCCAGTCTTTTAGACATTTTATTGCCTTCTTTATCAAGCACCAGACCATTGGAGACTACATTTTTGAATGCTACACTATTAAAAAGCAATCCCGCAATCGCATGAAGAGTAAAAAACCAGCCACGGGTCTGGTCTACACCTTCAGCAATAAAGTCTGCGGGGTAATTACTAGAAAATGATTCTCTGTTTTCAAATGGATAATGAATCTGTGCATAAGGCATGGCGCCTGCATCGAACCACACGTCAATGATATCGAGCTCACGATACATTTCGTGTCCATTATCGCTGATCAGGATCACATCGTCGACAAATGGACGGTGAAGGTCGAAACTCTCATCGATCGGTTGTTGTTTGATACCATTTTTGATGGCCTTATCAACTTCATCCTTTAATTCCTGAAGCGAACCTATACATTTTTCTTCCTTTCTGTCTTTGGTTACCCAGATTGGCAAGGGTGTACCCCAATATCTTGATCTACTCAGGTTCCAGTCCACCAGGTTTTCCAGCCAGTTCCCAAATCGTCCTGTACCAGTCGATTCTGGTTTCCAATTGATAGTATTATTTAAATTGGTCAATCTATCCTTTAAAGACGTAGTTTTGATAAACCAGGCTGTCAGCGGGTAGTATAAAACAGGTTTATCGGTTCGCCAGCAATGCGGGTAACTGTGAATATATCTTTCTACACGGAATGCTTTATTTTCTTCTTTTAACTTAATGGCAATAATTACATCAGTGGGTTTATAATCGGGATCATTTTCATCCTGATCTTCATAATTCTTTACATACATGCCGGCAAAATCCGTGATCTCTTTTACAAATCTGCCATGTTTATCGACGATAGGGACATCTTCTCCATTTTCGTCCTTCACATAAATTCCCGGGATTCCTTTTTCCCTTGTGGCTTTGAAGTCATCAGCACCGAAAGACTGAGCAAGATGCACGACACCTGTACCATCTTCTGTTGTTACAAAATCTGCTGAAATAATCGTGAATGCCGGAGATGGAAGTGGAATATATGGCATCAATTGTTCGTAACTTAATCCAACAAGGTCTTTTCCTTTTAGTTCTTCTACGATCTCAAATGGAATTCGATTATCACCAGGTTTATACGCTTCGAGTTTCAGATCCTTATCCTTTTCATTGAAATAGGCAGGTAACCTGTCTTTGGCAAGGATTACATTTACCGGATTATACGTATAAGGATTGAAAGTTTTGACTTTGACATAATTGATATAATCATTAACAGCCAGAGCTGAGTTGGCGGGCAACGTCCATGGTGTTGTTGTCCACGCCAGTAAATAATCGTTTTCCTTTCCTTTAATCTTAAACTGGGCAGTAATAGAAGTATCTTTCACATCCTTATAGCATCCCGGTATGTTCAATTCATGCGAACTTAATCCTGTCCCGGCAGCTGGAGAATAAGGCTGGATGGTATATCCTCTGTATAATAATCCCTGTTCATAAAGCTGTTTCAGCAACCACCATACAGTCTCGATATAATCCCTGTCAAAGGTAATGTAGGGATTATCCAGGTCTATCCAGTAGCCCATTTTTCTTGTCAGGTCATCCCATTCGTTCTTGAATTTCATTACCGTCTCACGGCATTTCTGATTGTACTCTTCGATTGATATTTTAACTCCGATATCATCTTTTGTAATTCCCAGCTCGCTTTCAACCTGTAATTCTACAGGGAGTCCGTGGGTATCCCAACCACCTTTTCTTTTTACCTGGTATCCGGTCATGGTTTTATACCGGCAGAATATATCTTTTATTGTCCTGGGCAATACATGGTGAATTCCAGGTGTCCCATTGGCAGAGGGTGGCCCTTCATAAAAAATAAATGGGGTACGACCTGCTCTCTGCGCTATCGATTTTTCAAAAATTTTATTATCCTCCCAAAAGTTCAATACTTCCTGGCTGATTTGCGGAAAGCTGAAATGTTTATATTCAGGGTATTTTTCTTGAGCTTTCATGGTTAGTTTTATTTCTCCTGGATATCTACCTTATTGTTTTCTACTTTAATTAAATTGATATTAATTTCCTCATCTTCATCTTCGTGGTAAAAATTATCATAATTTTCAATCAATGGATGTGTATCTTTTTTGCGTTTACCATCATCAAAGGCTAATAATAGCGCCGGTAAGAATATCAGATTAGTAAACATAGCTATCAGCAAGGTTATCGAGGTTAGTTTACCAAGGGCAATGGTCCCTCCAAAATTTGACCATGCGAATATGATAAATCCAGCAAATAAGACCATTGATGTATACACCATACTTGTACCAATTTCCCTAATACTGTTGGTTATTGCCAAGGGAACAAAAAAGTTATTGGCAAATAATTCCTGGCGGTATTTTGCTAAAAAGTGAATGGAAAAATCAACAGATATACCAAATGCAATGCTAAAAGTAATAGCTGTACTGGGTTTAAAAGGGATTCCTGCAAATCCCATTAGTCCTGCAGTAATCAGAATTGGTATCATATTCGGGATGAGCGATAAGATGATCATTTTCCAGTTACGGAACAACAATGCCATAATTGCGGAAATGAGAATAAAAGCGATCAATAAACTCACCCTCAGATTTTCGATTAAAAAATTATTTCCCTTTACAAACAATAAGGTGGTTCCGGTTGGGTAGGCTTGAATATCCGATTCATTAAAAATCTCATTCAATTTTGGATTTATGGTATCCTGAATTAGTGAATGCATCTTGTTTGAACCAATATCTGCTATCTTGAGTGATATGCGCATTACCTGGCCAGATGAATCTACGAAGGTTTTGATCAATTGGTTATCTGTGGTTTCACCTCTGAAATACCTGAGTATGAAATTTTGATCCCTTCGATCGGGTAATTCATAATAATCAGGATTATTGTTATAAAAAGCCTGACGTGCGGCTTTGACTAAACTTACGATTGAAACTGGCTTTGAAATATATTCCTGTGCTTCAAGGAAATGCTCAAGTTCATCAAATTTCTGTAAATTTTTGTTGTTGATCACCCCCCTTTTCCTTCCTGTATTCACAACGATCTCTAAAGGCATGATCCCGCTGAAGTTAGATTCAAAAAAGACAAGATCCTTTTTTATCTGACTATCCTCCGGAATATCATCAATCATGAACGATACTGAATGAACTCGATAAATGCCAATTAGAGAGGCAACTACCAGAATACTTATAACGACAAAGACTTTGTATTTGTGTCGGTGAACAAGCAGATCCACTCCGGTAAGGAATTTATCAATCAGTTTAAAATTCAGATGTTTCAATCTTTTTCCTTGTGGCTTCGGCAGATAAGAAAATACAGCCGGAATCAATATGATACTGACAATAAAGGTAGCCATGATCAGAATACTAGCTACGATACCAAATTCCCGTAAAATAAGGATCTTTGTGAAAACCAAAACACCAAAACCAATAGCAGTGGTAAGGTTTGTGAGTAATGTGACGATCCCTGTCCTTCTGATCATAACACTCAAGGCCCTTATCTTATTTCCATATTTATCGATTTCCTGATGATATTTATTCAGCAGGTAAATACTGTTGGGTATTCCGATAACGACAATGATGGGAGGTAAAAGTCCTGTCAAGATAGTAATTTTATATCCGAAAAGCGCGAGGGTTCCCATCGACCAAATCACCACTACACCTATTATAATCATCGGAAACACAACTGCATCCCAGGATCGAAAGAAAAGCATCAGGATCAATCCCGATATAATCACAGATAAGAATAGAAAAAGTTGCATCTCATTTCTAATACGTCCTGCAACTACGGACCTGACAAAGGGCAAACCTGCATATTTCAGTTCTATCCCAGTCTTTTTTGTGAATTCTCTTCCAAGAAAGAGTATGTCGTTTGTGACTTGTATCCTTTTAGCGGAATTGAGTATTTCTTTATCCAGTGTCACTAGGATTATATTCGCTCCGTTCTTCTCATTAAACAGCTGACCCGCGTAAAACCGTTGATCACGAACAAGGTTTAGCAGACTATCCAATGTAGGCTGGTCGTCAGGAATACTGGAAAAAATGTTGCCGATGTAAAATTTTTTATTCTCTGTATCTTTTTCAATACGTTTGATCCGTGGTAATCCAAGTACCTCTTCCACCCCCGTGATACGATCTATTTCATCACACAATAAAGACAGGCGGTAAAAATTCCTGGGTGTATATATAGCACTATCCATCATGCCAATGGCTAAAATATTTCCATCTTCGCCAAATTGTTTTTTAAACTCAGTAAATTGGATCATATCCGGATCATTTGCAGGAACCGTCTGGGCAAATTGATAGCTCATCTCAAGGTCTTTCGCCTGGTAAGCCATAAAAACCGTAACGATTCCAAGAATGATGATCAGGAACAATCTGAATTTCAATACGATATGGGCGAGTTTAGTCCACATGCTAAAATGAAGCACAAAGGTAATGATTTTTGAATTTAGGGCAGGGTATTTAAGATGACATTATTTGTTGTAGATATGTGGATATGTGGCGATGTGGGAATGTGGATTTGTGGAAACTAGCATTAGCCTCAATCGCTATCGGGGCTACGATTAGCAAGGCGTGGAAATGTGTAGACGTGGAAACGCGGAAACGTGGAAATATAAAAATGCGGTGCTCTGATGTACTATTTCATATACTTCAAGATCCCAATGCACCACATCACCATATCACCAAATAACTATATTCCCGGTAATGCAATCCCTTTAATCTTGCGGTAGGTATCCAATGCCGTGGAGTCGGTCATCAGGGAAATATGATCGAGGCAAGACATAATGATCGGGTAAAAGGAAAAATCATATAAGGAAGATTTCAATTCATCCGGGAAGAGGTGGATGATTGAGGTATTTTTATGGTTGGGTTTCCCTTTCGTTTCAAAAAAATCAAAAGATGCTTTCAGGTAAGCATCGATCAATCCGGATAATACTTCGAAACCTGCCGCTTCCTTTTCTAGTACGGGTAATGAATGGTATATTTTTTCAATCGAAAGGTTGATGATCACTTTTAATTTGTCAAAAGATGGTATGATAGAAGTCAATGACTGATCAAATTGACCATCCAGGATTTCTTTTTCGACATCCAGAAATACTGATGATACCTGATCAATCAATTCGGAGATGACCATAGCACGTAGTAAACTTGCTTTTTCTCTTGTCTCTGATATCAGGTTAAATTTTCTTTCATTAAATTTTTCACCTAATATGGGAGCCAGCAGATCTTTTGTTTTTTCAATTGAAACCAGGCCCAGGTTGCAACCATCCTCCAGATCGATGATGCTGTAACAAATATCGTCTGCAGCTTCAACCAGGAAGGCAAGGGGATGCCTCGACCAGCCCAGGTTTTTTTCCCCGAAACTAATCAATCCTGTCTGTTGAGCAACGGTTTCAAATTTCTCTTTTTCTGATTGAAAAAATCCAAACTTTTTCTGACTTCTTCTATTGGGATCTTTTTCAGGGAATAATGATTCTCTTGGATATTTACTGAAAGCAGCCAGGGTAGCATAAGTGATTTTCAGACCCTGGTAATTTTCCCTGGTAAGCAGCCTGAATCCCTGTGCATTTCCTTCAAAATGTGTCACATCTTCCCATTCTTTTTCAGAGAGATGGGGACGAATTTTTTCAGAAAAATTTCCATGTAAAAAATAATCAGATATTGCATCTTCTCCAGAATGACCAAAGGGAGGATTACCAATATCATGTGCCAGTGATGCAGCTGACGTAATGGCACCAAATGCGAATTCATTATATCCTGCCTTTTTCAGTGAAGGATGACGCTCTAAAATAACTTTTCCGGCTTTTTTCCCTAATGACCTCCCCACACTTGATACCTCCAGGCTGTGTGTCAGGCGGGTATGAACAAAATCGGTCTTGGCCAGGGGAAATACTTGCGTTTTATCCTGTAGGCAACGGAAAGGGTAGGAGAAGATGATCCGGTCATAATCCTGTTCAAATATACTTCTTGAATCTCCAAGTGAAATATTTATGGATGAATCTCCGGGCCGTTTTGGACATAGTAGTTTTCCCCAATCCATTATTTGTATAATACTGCCTGAATGCAAGTATATAAATTATTATATCTCTTGAAGATTTTTTTATTCATTTCATTTTATATCCAAACCGGGTTAATTTTTGCGATTTGCTACGCCAGTCTTTCTCAACCTTAACAAAAGTTTCCAGGTGCACCTGTTTACCAAAAAAGGTTTCCATATCATGTCGAGCTTTTATGCCTACTTTTTTCAAAGCGGATCCTCCTTTTCCAATGATAATCCCCTTCTGACTGTTCCTTTCCACATAGATTTCTGCCCGCATTCGAATTATATTTTCGGATTCCTTAAATTCTGTGATAACTACCTCGGTAGAATACGGGATTTCCTGCTTGTAGAGAAGAAAAATCTTTTCCCGTATAATCTCTGCGGCAAAAAAACGCTCCGGTTTATCCGATAGTTGATCTTTCGGATAATAGGGCGGATGTACCGGCAAATGATCCAGGACAGCCTGAAATACCCGATCGATATGTGTGCCATGCAATGCTGAAATGGGAAAAATCGCATCAAAAGTAAAGGCTTTCTCCCAGCTTGTAACTATTTGATCCAGTTGATCAGGATTCTTTAATTTATCGATCTTATTAATCAGCAATATTCTTTTACCGGGTGTTTTCTTAAGTACTTTGCCATGCGCTTCCATATTAAATTTGTCGCCTGCCTCGATCATCAACAGCAGGATATCGGCATCCTCGATCGAAAGTCTGACAAACTGCATCATGGATTTCTGTAATTCATATATCGGTTTGATAATTCCGGGTGTATCCGAACAGACGATCTGAAAATTTTCTCCATTGAGGATACCCAGGATACGGTGACGTGTGGTCTGGGCTTTGGAAGTGATGATCGACAGTTTTTCTCCTATCAGTTGGTTCATCAGGGTTGATTTTCCAACATTCGGTTTACCTACAATGTTGACAAAACCTGCTTTATGGGTTGATAACATTTGTATGATCTATAAATGTCATAAAAATAGAAGATAATTCATTCTCCAGCAAAGATAGGACAATATTAACGCGAAAAATTAATGAATAGTTCGGGTTTATGTATTGTTTGATTATTGAATCCGCTAAAAATGAAGAAGCCCCGATAAATCGGGGCTTTTCCGGTTAGATGTGACAAGTTACTGACTGTCATATGAGGTTTTATTCTATCGAACGATAACTTAATCGGTAAAATTTTGTTCCTCCGACTTCTGTCATCAGATCCGAAATGCCAATATATGATTTGATGGTATCATTTTCTTCATCTCCCGCGGCAAACAGGTTTCCTTTTTCATCATAGATTTTGACATTGACATTGGGTAGCAATAGTGTATTAAGTGTTTTGGTAAACTCAATGGCCTCAAAATATTCCCCAAAATAAGATTGATCCGTAGAGGAATTTATTTCGTAATCGGCAGCGTAGGTTGTGAAAGACAATACTATCAGGGCAAATGTTAAACTTAGTACGGTGGTTTTGGTTTTTAGCATTTTCATGGTTATAATGTTTTGGTTATTTCAATTTCAATTCCACTTGAAGTCCTGCGAATGCTGTGCCAGAATTTATAAAATACTGATAATCAATAATATATTAGATATTCGCGACATAGAAAGTGTAACGATTCCGGACACATGCAAATAAGTTGCACCAAAAACAAGATAATCTTACTTGATTTTACGCAGTATATTAAAGGTTTTTAACCAAAAATAACCGTTGGGAATGTTAAAAAAATACTACTAAAAAATCAGATAAGTCTGGCACATTGGCACGATGCTTGTTTTTCTTTTAATAATAAAGCACCACCATGAAAGCACAAGCCTTAATTTTTTTATTTTTTTTGATTTACAGCTCTTGCACGCGGTACCTGGTACCTTCGTGGTATGATCCGGAGGTTCACGAAAAAAAATACAGCAGAATAACGGATGATAGGATCACAGTGGTCGTAGATAATCTCGAAGTAAATGATCAGCATCTTGTATTTGATGTAGAGATCAGAAATGAGTCTACCCATCCGGTTCATATTGATCCGGAAAAAATGTATTATCTGGCTTCCACTGTACCCTTTCCTCCTGAGACCCTGACAAAATCTGGCAGCAGTTTTGAATCCAATTTGAAAAAAAATCAGGCGATCAGTGAAAAGGGTGTCGCCGAGCAATTGGAACAAAAAATTATAGAGCAGCGCCGTGCAGGGATCCTGGTGGGAATCCTGAGTGCGGGTCTAATGATATACGATGCGGCCATGGACGCAAAGGATTTCAGCAGCAGTGAGTGGACCCCGAAAAAGGCAAATAACGCGCTTGTGCGGGATGTTGTGACCATGGCAGGTCTTACGGCCATGGATGTAGTTCAGCAACAGTCGACCATAACCACCCATGTAAAAGGATCGGATCTGTTTTTTTTACCTGATGAAATTCTCAAATCGGAGGTACTGGCACCTGGAGAGTCGTGTCGCGGAAAGGTCTTTTTTGCCACCACCCGGGACAAATACATCAAATTAATCATCCCTGTTGAAAATACAGAATATGCTTTTGATTTCCGGTGGGCGGATGTTGATGATCTGCGGAAACTACAGAAGATACACTGATATAATTTACCAAATTATTGTATAGTTTTTTCCGAATGTCTAAATTTGCACTCGCTTGCAAAGGTAAGCTTTAAATAACATCGCGGGTCCTGTTTGAAAGACAGGGATCCTCGGCCGATGTTAATCGCGCCGGGAGTGGAGTCCCACCAGGGCGGGAGTAGTTTCGTGGTCTGCACAACAGCCACGAGGATCGGGCTCATAACCCGAATCGTTCTTAAATTAATATATCGCGGGGTGGAGCAGTTGGTAGCTCGTCGGGCTCATAACCCGAAGGTCGAAGGTTCAAGTCCTTCCCCCGCTACTAAACAGCACTCCTCATCATTTTTGGTGGGGAGTTTTTTATTTATACCCTCATAATCCCCTATAATTCTTGACTTTGCAAGGTATAATGAGTTTACTTTTGAGGTTAGATATCTCCTATTCTCAGTATCAACGACATTTCCCTCTGGAAACACTAATTTCTGTAACTATCTCTTATCTTCAAGAGAACCTAACTGCCAGTAACTGTGGATGTTCTAAGATTTTTTTCAGTATAAACACCAAGGAACTAACTATCTTTTAATATTCATATAAAATCTGGTCACCTGAGTTAGTGATGTTTAGTTTTATTTTGTCGTATTCAAGCCTCAAACTAAGTACGTCGAATGCTACTTCTTTTGTCACAATAGCGTCACAAGGCTCTTGATTTTTCAGTGATAGCCTAAGGTTTCTTTGCGGTGGATAGGATTCCATAATAGCTTCTGAGTCGATTAAGTTTATCACCCAAGAATTACCATCGCAACCTCCGGATTCAAATCTTATGACCAAACAATCACCCTCCAATTGAATATTCAAAATTTCTAATTCGTCAGCAGGCGCATTTTGATATTCATCTGCACTAATAATCACCTGTTGGCTACAAGATGTAAAGCAATCAGTTTGGACAGAATCATCACATGAAAAAAACATTAAACCAATTGTCAAAAATACTAGTGCCTGCCGAACTCTTTGTAACATAGATATTAACTTGTTTTCTGTTAATAGACAACAATTAAGATTAAATGGTTGGACTCAACTTGATCAAAATGTCATAACCTATTCAAGATCAAATAAAGACGACTAAATACCATTCAATCAATTACCCCAGTGTATAAATCAATATAACTTTTCTTTTACAAAAAACAATTGTTCACTTCGTACATCCTGGTGATTTCATATTATATTGTCCCAAATTTGGGAGAACACGATATTATTCTACCAAAAACTATTCCAGCAACACCAAATCAAGAAGGGCAGTCGTTTACACCAGTTTCTTCATCTTCGGATGACTATATCGAAAAAATCTTCTGCGATCGTTAATAATCTCTCCCTTCCGCGGCAAACATCCTCTCCATATCTGAAATATTAACCAGGTCCCTGAACAGGTCAAGGTTAGATATTTCAATTGTATTGTCTACTAAAAAGGACGATTCGTCAACATTTGATGGTCGTCCTTTTCTTTTATAATTCGATTCGATCACAGACGATTTAGACAGAATAACCCCAAATAAGTGGTTAATTTTAGAATTTCGATAATAATTAGTATCCTTCTCATTTTCGACTCCATCAGGAAATACTAAATTCTGTAACTTTCACTTTTCTTTAAGTGCACATAACTGACAGTATTTGTATATTTTATTAGATTTTTCGATATATGTATCAAGGTTTACACCGGGAATATTAATTTCATACTCCATAGTTGGATGAGCAACAGCAAAGTAATTGTAGTTCCTCTTTTTTAAAGGTCTTATCTCATGAAAATTTGGTTTTGTACTTATACTGTCGTATTAATACTACTATTCACTTCCTATTAGAATGGAATCATTCATCAATATTGTAATATGGGCTGCAGTAATCCAAGGTCTCCTGCTCGGATTGGTTTTTATTTTCTCTAAAAAACATCACAGTTTTGCAAATCGAATACTTGGATTTTTTTTATTGGCATTTGTTTTTGAAGCTTTAACTGATCTTTTACCCCTTGATACAATTGGTAATTACTCGCTCAGTGGATATTTTACTTTACCTGAGGTCAAACTGTTTCTTCCTCTACTATTTTTACATTTTGTGCTTGCAAAGGTTGGAAGATCTCATACCTATGGCACTTTCCTCAAAATTCATTACGTATTGGGTTTTGGTATTATTGGTATCACCCTGGTTAATCTTATGTTGTTTCTGGTTTTCGATAGTTCGTTGATAGATCTTCTGGGTTGGCCAACCGTCGAACCGTTTTATATGGGATTTCAGTATTATGCATTCATCATAACCATCATCGCTTTTGTTATTGCTGTGAAAGAGACAGGCAGGTATCAGAATTTGGTAAGAAATGAAATTTCAGACATCACCTTGCTCGATATCAACTGGCTTTGGCAGTTCATATTTATCCTTGCTCCCATTGTTATTTTTTGGGGAGCTGAATTAATCCGCATATTACTGGGGGGCAAGGGTCAATCAGAACTAACTACAATAGCTTATATTTTCATTGCTATATTCAACTATTTTGTGAGCTTTAAGGCCTTCACACATCAAACTCTTTTTGATAAATCAGTTGATATATTAAGCACAGTAGCTGAACCACTAAATTCCGAAAGACCACAGACAATTATTGAAAATGAAGTCTGTGAAAAGATGAAAAATTTGATGGAGGAGAACAAATACTACCTCAACCAAAACCTGACGCTTCATGAGTTCTCAAAAGAAATACAAATTTCTGCCAGAACAATTTCCAGTTGTGTAAACCAAAGCCTGGGATTGAATTTTAATGAATGGATAAATAATTATCGGGTTGATAGTGTTTTGGAAATAATGAAAGATCCTAAGAACAATCACCTTTCCATTGAAGGCATTGGTATTGACTCTGGTTTTAAATCCCGATCTGCCATGTACACTGCGTTTAAAAAGAAAACAGGACAAACACCTGGCAATTTTAGAAACCTTTGATGTCCTGAATCCTGAAATCAGGACATGCTGTCCTCCCGTCCATGCAACTTCAACCACTGACTTCAGTCTGTTAGACCAACAGCCGAATATCGGTAGTATGGACCTTAATAGTTAAAACAATGATGTTCAGAAAAATTAAATTAGTAATTGCATTGAGCCTCTTATGTGCCTTTAGTCTCCAGGCTCAAACTGACAATCCAAAACTTGATAAGTTTTTATTGAAGAAAATGAAAAAGTCAGGAAGGATAGGCTTGCAAACTGCTTATATCGCAAATGGAGAATTAGCCTGGATCGGAAGTTATGGCATTAAAACATACCAGACGGACGATGAAGTGAATGACAGCACCTTGTTTATGACCGCATCCATATCCAAACCGGTTACAGCATTGGCTATGATGAAACTCTATGATGATGGTAAAGTAAATTTGGACGATGAAATCAATGACTATCTGCCTTTTAAAGTTTACAATCCCAACTTTCCGAATGATGAAATCACCATTCGCATGTTATTGAGTCATGTGTCCTCTATCAGAGATAATTGGGAGATGCTGGAAATCGGATATACCATTGATGACGGTGGAGATTCTCCAATGAGTATTGAAGATTATTTAAAGAATTACCTGCTTGAAGATAGGGAGTATTACGACAGAGAAAAAAATTTTTATACTAGTGCTCCTGCAAAACAAAATCGATACAGCAATGTGGGGTATAATCTGGTAGCTTATTTGGTAGAAAAGATATCGGGTAAGCCATTTAATGAGTATATGACTGAGGAGGTATTTATTCCTTTGAATATGCGTAATTCTCATTGGTTATTAGCAGAAATTTCTCATGATAATATCGCTACTCCGCATAACATGCCTTACAAAGAAACTGACTACGAAGGGACTCAGATTCTCAAGCATTTTGGATACCCGGGATATGCCTCCGGACAATTAAGAACAACTGTCTCAGATTATGCTCAGTTTCTCAAAATGATGGTTAACGGAGGAAAAGTAAATGGGAAGGTGTTTCTCAGTAGGAAAACCGTTAATGAATTTTTAAAAGTACAATATCCGGAAGTGGATAAGTGGCAAGCCATTTCCTGGGATTACAATGAATTTCAAAATTTTATATACTATCTCTTTATGCCGAGACTTCCATCACATACAGGACTTGATCCAGGAATGTCAACTGTGGTTTCCTTTGATCCTAAAACCAAAACGGGAGTTTTGATCTTTTCTAACTCTCCAACAACGACCTTCCGAACAGAGAAAATCATATATCTTTCTATGGTCAAAAAATTATTTAAAGAGGCAAAAAAAACACGATAACAACCACCCAGAATAAATAAAATACAGAATTTAAATAATAATAAAATGAAAAAATACACAATAATCCTTATTTCGTTACTATTGAGCAGTGATCTATTCAGCCAGGAAAGACTAGCTTCCACAGTATATTTTAAAAGTGGCAAAGAAACCATAGAAGGTATACTGGTCAGACCCAATAACCAGAACAACACACCGGCTGTAGTCTTTCAACAAGGCTCGGGCCCTCACTCTTTTGAGGGGTATGAGACAAAAGCCTGGGGTCCTCATGGGTTTTATATTGAAGATGTACTACTGGAACAAGGCTACGCAGTGTTGTATTGCAACAAAAGAGGTTTAGGAAAATCTTCAGGCAACTGGAAGAAAAATAGTTTTCAAGGCAGAGCAGATGATGCCTATGCCGCGGTAACTTATCTCAAAACTTTGCCTTTCATTGATCCTAATAGAATCGGAATTAGTGGTCATAGCCAGGGAGGCTGGATCGCGCAGATCGTCGCTGCACAACATTCTGATATTGCTTTTGTCATTGCTTTAGCCGGCCCAACCGTGGGTGTCAAAGCACAGACTGGCTCTAACGACAGCCTACGATATATGTGCGAAGGTTATACAGGAGAAAAATTGATTAAGAAGATGAAGAAAGACAGGAAGCACAAACAACTGGGCTATAACGTGGGAAAAACCTTTGGATTCATTGGGAGTGCTCGATTTTGGTACCTGATTGCAGATTACGACAATGATGAAGTACTTAAATCAATTAAATGTCCAACTTTGTTTCTATTTGCAGAGCATGACATTAATGTAGATCCAGATCAAAATATCCAGCATTTTAGCGAAGTATTTGACGACAATCCACCTGATAATTTTACAATTGAAGTGATGAAAAGCGGCCAACACGGTTTTTACATTGTAAAAGACCGATGCGTTGATTGGGCTACAGCAGAAAAGCAACCATTCGATCCACAATTTCAGGAATCGATTCGCCGATGGGTAAAGGGACTTGAGAATTTGTAATAACCACCTCAAGTTTCATAATATTAATCATGTCCCTGATCAGGTCAAGGTTAGATATTTCAAACCTCTTGTCTACAAATACAGTTTGAGGATTGAGCATACAGTGTGAGACTTCAAACTGTTTCTTTTTTATACCTGAACAAAAATTTCATTTCGTGATTCTGAAAACTGTTTTTCCTGTTGCTGTATGCACCAACTCAAACTATATAACTTTGGTTTTGAGATATTTCAAGGTTTATTTATTTTTCTTTACTAACCAATATAATCCGCTATGTTTGACTTCGAAAAACTTCTTGTTTATTCCAAATCATGGGAATATAATAAAATAATAAGGGAAAAAGTTGTCAAGGTATCCAAAATTGATCAATCGGTGAAATCCCAATTAAATCGATCAGCATTAAGTTTCATGCTGAATATTGCTGAACGATCAGGAAGGTTTACGAATCCTGATAAGCGAAATTTTTATATTATCGCCTGAGGATCATTATTTGAAACAGTAGCTATCTTTGATTTTTTATTTCATGAAAATGAAATAAGTTCATCAGTTTATCTAGAAATATATACGGATGCAGAGGAACTATCAAAAATGTTATTTTCAATGATTAAAAAGTTAGGATCCTAATAATTAGATTAAAGGATTGTATGAGCTTTTGATATTCCAGGTGAATCAGGCCTAGTGAATTGTAAGCAGCACCCCGTGGTTTCGCTGCATGCAATTCCTTCCCCGTGTATTACCCCTCTAAATTACTGGACAGTTTTTTAATAAAGTTCAGCAGATTGAATTTTTTTTCTATATACCTTCGCCGGCTGAGGCTTGGGTGCTCGATGATCTTCACGGCTGGAGGGTAAGCGGTGTGAATATGGGGAAATAGATGACATCCCTCTGAGGGATGTCATCTATTTTAAATGGGACCCTGCCCGTCCGGTCAGGCGGGCTTAGCGCCTGTAGGTTCTAAAATTCATCCATAAGTATTGTTTTCATTTCGAATGTAAAAGTTTTTGTATTTGATGGAACAGAAAAACCGACGTTGTTAAATGGATTTAACAGCTACTCCCTGACAATTTTCAGGGTCTGATGAGCACCGTTTCCAGAAAGCCGGAGTACATACAAACCCCTGGGAAGGTATTCCATGCTGATTTTGTTATCGCCGTGATCCAAAGGCGAACTTTTACATAACCGTCCCTTCAGATCAAATACCTCCATACGATCATATCTTCCCGGATCTTTAACGTAAAGAAATGTATCGAATGGATTGGGATAAACGGTGACCCGTGGTTCCTGAATGACATCATCTAATGAGGTGACCACTATTTTCAGTTCTTCCAGTTTTACTGCGGATATGGATACGCCAGTGGTATCCAGGCCCAGGTCGAACACCAGCCGTGCTGACATATCGGTCGGATTGTTCATGGTAAATGTGAAGGTGTAAACTGCTTCGTTTGTGCTTATACTGATGCCGTTATATCCGCTGTAGGCATTCCAGGGATCGCCGTTTTTTCCCGCATAAAAGGTAGCGCTCCTGCCCGCTGTTGCTCGTGCATTGAACGACACACGGTACATCTTATCTTTTTCCAGAGGAATGTTGGTCTTAACCAACTGGACATGCCATGCTTCCGTCCCGCCATTTGTAATAGATACATTCAATTTGCCTCCGGAGGCTGAAAGGCTGCCTGCTGCGCCGCCCTGATTGTTGAGGGACCATCCATCCGTTCCCCCGGAAAAATCAGACGTATACACCGGGATCGCCTGTACTGGGACTGGTTCCGGCATTTCATCATGCAGCAACGCGTCGACCAAGGGGGTGAGAAATTGTTTCGTGGTCGGATCATAAATCCCGAATCCGGCGCTGAATTCCCAGTATGCCCAGCTCATATTCTGCAGTTCAAACCAGCGGGCCAGAAAGGTGGTCCATCGAACCCGTGAATCAAGGTCTGCCTTTTCATAGGCACCGAACTCACCCACATGCAGGGGTATATGAAGCGAATCGGAAAACTGCAGGGCATAGGCAAACTCACTTGCCACCGTTTCCCGGTCGGCTTCTGTATCATTCCATTCGGTACCCAGCCATTCATTAGACTGATCTCCTACCCACTCGGCCCCCTGGTGGGTGAAGGTAAATGGATTATAATAGTGTACGGAAAGGATGAGATACTCGTCATCCGGAATCTGAAGATGCACGATTCCGCCCAGGCCACCGTAATCCGCAGTTCCCATTAAGACTATCCGGTCAGGATTGGTCTTTCTGATCTCAGCAAGGGCATTGCTGAAAAATTCGTTCCATAAGCCGGATGAGAGATTACCATGCGGTTCGTTCAATACCTCAAACAACAGTGAGTCGGGATAATCTTTGAAATGGTCGGCGATCTGGTACCACTGCGAAAGGAACCTTTCCTTTTGCCCGGCCGGATCCTCATACAATGCTTCGTGGTGATGCATATTCACTATGATATGCAGTTTGTATTTAAGGGCGGTATCCACCACCTCCTGTATTCGATTTAGGAATTCCGGAAATACGGTATATGGATCGGCAGCCATACTCCGGTCTACCGGCTCCCACCGTACTGGCAGGCG
>Ga0209536_100000370_pt1 | contig 71787 bp, 66 predicted proteins | sample DeeMarSeWOR28_12_FD_187461 | JGI IMG/M metagenome (GOLD analysis project Ga0209536, IMG submission 187461) | Marine sediment microbial communities from White Oak River estuary, North Carolina - WOR-2-8_12 (SPAdes) (version 2) | ecosystem: Environmental > Aquatic > Marine > Intertidal zone >...
ACCCGCGTAGCGAATCGAAGCCTTTCGCGAAGTCGGCCGGCAACTACCGCTTCGGCGATCTGACCTCGGTCACGCACAACTGAGTTCCTCCCCCTGGCGGTTGATTCGATCAACCGTGCGAGGAGGCTGTCGGGCAGCAAACACTGTCCGATGGTCTCCTCGCTTTTTTTTGGGGCGCAGCAACTGCTTTCGCTACATGGCACGGGCAGGCAAACCGCCAAAGCCCCGATCGGGACGCCCGACAGGTTGCCGCGACGCGAAGCGCGGCGTCGTTACCGGTATTTTGCAGCGGTGATGAACTGGGCGAAGGATTCGCACCAGACAATGACGGTGTTGTAGTTGGCGGGGTCAATCGTGCCGGGCAGTTCCACCACGAAGTTCTCGAAGGTTTTTACATCCCCGACACGTATCATTCGTTCCTTCAGCCGGATGAAATCCTGCTCCGTCTCGACGAACTCCGGCGACAGATAGAGTTTGTAGTCCGGACCGGGCGCCAGTTTTCCTTGAAGCGTGACAGCCTGAGGTCCAACCGTCACTTTGCCTTCGCCCCAGTGCAAGGGATCGCTGTCCTGCAAATCGCGCTTGAAAGTGCCGGTGAATACCGCGTATCGCGCGATCGCCTCGATCTCGGCGTCTGCCGGTGCGGGCGGGGCAATCAATATCGGCAAGAGGTAAATGCCCGCGGCGAACCCGATTGCTCCCGCGAGCAAGTGTGTGGCCGACCGCACCAAGATCTTTTTCATTACAACTCCCGTTCGGCGCCATTCACCGGCGCTGACGCATTCTTTTGGACGAGACCCGCTAGCGGCCTCTCGATTGCCGATAGTTCCTTTCGCCATCCTCGTTGATCATCTGCAAGGAGACGTTGATCAACAGAATCGCAAAAAACAGGGGAAACACCAACCAGGCCGGCCCGTTCTCGGTGACGTAGAAGAACGCACCGAAGCCGAGCACCAGGAACAGCCAGATCGAAAATCCGACTTTCGGCACCTTGAAGTGAATGGTGCGGCCCCTCGAAAACCAGATCATGGCACCGAGGACGCTGGTGATCCAGAGCCACTTCGGCAGGAATTTCAAGAACTCCCAGTGGCTTTCACTACTAAGCGCATTGCTGACATACGGCAGCAGGTAACCGAAACCGAAGCCGATCCCGCTCAGCGCGAGCCAGACCAATACCGCAAACCACGTCACGCGCCATACGTCGCCAATCGCGGCGTAGCGCAGATACGGGAGGTATTTCTCTTCGTCGAGCTTGTCCTGGGTCATTCCCCAATCTGACTGCTGTTTGACGGGATTGTCCTTGAATACAAGGAACCGGGACCACTTGCGTTGGGCAACTTCCGGCAGCCTCCCCTTGCCTCACCCAGCACAACATGACCGCGCCGGGTTCCGGAACGCGCGGCTGACAGGTTAATTCATACAGATACCGGAAGCGAGTTTCATATTCGTGGACAGAATGCGCTTAACGCGCCCTGCCCACAACAGCGGGACAGCCGGCGGTTGGCCCGTACACGCCGGCGCCGCCCGCTGGACCAGCGCCCTCAGACCAGAAACAGGGTGGCGAGGCCGAGAAAGATCAGGAAACCCATGCTGTCGGTACTGAAGGTGAGCAATACAGACGAACCAATGGCTGGATCGCGGTTCATCTTTTGCAGCATCAACGGCACGAACATCCCGACGGCGGCTCCAACGAGAAGGTTGAGCATCATTGCCCCGACCATTACCAGGCCCAGTCCGATACTGCCGTACAGCAGCCAGGCGAAGGCACCGGCAACGCCGCCCCACATCAGCCCGTTGAGGAAAGCGACCGATAGCTCTTTGGCCAGCAGTCTCTTGGCGTTGGCCCGGTTGATTTCCCCGAATGCCAGCGCACGCACAATGAGAGCGACGGTCTGGTTTCCCGAGTTGCCGGCAATGGCGGCAACGATCGGCATGAGCGCGGCGAGCGCAACGAGTTTTTCGATTGAACCTTCGAAGAGACCGATGACGCGCGAGGCGAAAAATGCCGTGCACAAGTTGATCGCCAGCCACAGCCAGCGGTTCCTGGCACTCTTCCACACCGAGGAAAACAGATCCTCGTCGCGCAGGCCGACCTTGCCGAGGATTTCATTCTCGGTGTCTTCCCTGATGTAATCGACGATATCGGTCACGGTGACCCGCCCGACTATCCGGTTGCGGACGTCTACAACCGGGGCGGACACGAGATCGTAGCGTTCGACCGCCTGAGCGGCATCGTCGGCCTTGTTATCGGGTTGAAACGACACGAAGTCCGTTGTCATGACATCCGAGACCAGGCGCTCGGGGGCGGCCACGACCAGTTGACTGATGGGCAGCACACCGCGCAGCGATTCGTGCCGGTCGACTACGAACAACTGGTCGGTATTCTCCGGCAGCTCTTCCATGCGCCGCAGATAACGCAACACCACTTCGAGGGTGACATCCTCGCGAACTGTCACCATCTCGAAATCCATCAACGCGCCAACCGTGTCCTCGGGATAGGACAGCGCCGCGCGCAGTTGCTCGCGCTCTTCGACCGAGAGCGAACGGAATACGTCGGCAATGACCTCGTCGGGCAGGTCCGGAGCAAGGTCGGCAATCTCGTCGGTGTCGAGTTGTCCGGTTGCCGCCACCAACTCTTCCGGGTCCATGTCCGCGATCAGGGTTTCGCGAACGGCGTCCGACACCTCGAGGAGAATCTCGCCGTCGAGCTCGGCCTTGACCATGTTCCAGACGCTCATCCGCTCGTCGAGCGGCAACTGCTCGAGTATCGCGGCGATGTCGGCCGGGTGCAGTGTGTCGAGCTTGTGCTTCAGCTCGGCAATGTTCTGCTTGTGCACCAGGCCTTCAACCAGCTCCTGGCGCGGCATGTCCTGCTTCTGAACCAGGCCCTCGACGAGTTGGTGCTTTTGCAGGATCGCACGCACTTCCGCCGCAGTGTCCTGGACGCTGTCGACGCGCTTTTGCCTGTTGTCGGTCCGGTCTTCTGCCATGGAACGTCGGAACTGCGTAGTGTTGTGCCCGTCAGCTTGTGCCGGGATTGCCTGACGAGGCTTTCTTACTTCCAAAAAACGAACCGGCGGTTATGCCTGTTCACGTTGTCGTGCCCGGTAACATCGCCGCGGTGCGCATGGGCACCGCGGCGGCAAATCGACAGGAAGGCCTACGAAGGCGTCAGTTCGGCAAACGGTTTGGTTTCGCAGCGCACGCGGTCCTTGCTGATCGACGCGCGGAACAGTTGCAGTTTGCCCGCTTTCCACGCGTATCCGTAGTAGCTCTTTCCATCCTCCGAGGTCAGGTCTTCGGCCTCGAAATACTCACAACCTGCCGTCTTGTCGTTAATCGAGAGTTCGAAATAGAAAGACTTGTCCGGAAAGCTGGCCTGGCCGGTTTCCGTGAACGTCCATTCCTTCCCGCCCTTGTCCTTGTAACTGCCAGCAAGAACGATACCGTTCACCACCGGACCGAGCTCCATGCCGACATGTCTGTAATTGGCCCATTTTCCTTCCATGACGAACGGGTCCTTGAAGGCCAGTTCGCGAAACTTGCGATCGGTGTCCCGCTTGCCCTTGAACCAGAGGAATTCAACCTCGCTGCTCGAAGTCGGCTCGTTCTTTTTGGCCAGGACCAGGCGATATGAATCGGGCTTGTTATCCGGCTCGACATCGAGAACATACATGAGCGCGGCCTTCTCGAAATCGGTCGAGAGGAACGGGTATGCTCGCCCCTCACGCCTGACGGCAATGACCATTGGCTTGACTTTCTTTGCCACGTTGTGAGGCATGCGCGATTTCTTCAGCGCGTCGATATAAGCGTCGTGCATCCAGATTCCCTCGAGATCCTGGATATAAACACGCTCGCTACGCGCCTGATTCTGCGCCATTGCCGGGACGGCCCCGGCGAAAACGAGAATGGCGCAACAGGTGGTCAGTATGAATCCCTTTTTCATGATCTTCAGTTTCTCTTGGTGTCAGCTGTAGTTAAAGTTCCGGCCGCCGTTTCCAGTAACCGGTTGCCTGTTCGAACGCGTGGCCCATTTGCAGGACGCCAAAGTCATCACGGTAACGCCCGATAATCTGGATCCCGACCGGCAATCCATTGGCGGAGAAGCCGCAAGGAACGGACAGGGCCGGTTGGCCGGTGACGCTGATCCAGTAACACGACTTCATCCAGTCGACGTAGGTCGTCATTTGCTCACCGTTGATCTCGGTGACGTAAGGCACGTCTACGTCGAACGGAAGCACCTGCACGACCGGTGCGGCCAGAAAGTCGTAATTGTCCATGAATTCACGCATGCGGTGAAACAACGCGGTGCGCTTGCGCTCTGCCGCGCCCAATTGCGGGCCCGACAGCCGCATGCCTTCTTCTATGTTCCAGACAACGGTGTCCTTCATTTGTTCGCCCGCGGTCTGGAGCAATTCGCCGTAGGAGAGTTCGAAATTCCATGCGCGCATCACCTGAAAAACCTCGTCCGCGTCGCTCAGGTCCGGATCGGCCTCTTCGACAACGCATCCGAGCTGTTCGAACACGCTGCGATGCGATTCGAGAACGCGCAACACTTCCGGTTCGACCGGCAAGCCGCCAAGACTGGCGCTCCAGGCAATCCGCAATCCCTTGCAGTCGCGTTCGAGCGGTTGGGAAAACAGCGATGCGGGCTGCTCGATCGAAATCGGCGACCGCGGGTCGGGGCCGGCTATCGCCGACATCATCAGCGCCACGTCGGAAACCGTACGCGCCATCGGCCCGACCACGGCAAGCGGGAACCAGCCCGAGAGCGAAGGCCACGACGGGACCCGCCCGGCAGAGGGGCGGAAACCGGCCACATTGCAGAAGCTCGCCGGATTACGCAACGAACCGCCAAGATCCGAGCCGTCAGCGATCGGGATCATGCCGCTGGCAAGGGCAGCGGCAGCGCCGCCACTCGATCCACCGCACGTGCGTTCAAGGTCATAGGGATTATGCGTCGCGCCGAAAACGCTGTTGAACGTTTGCGAGCCGGCGCCAAACTCCGGTGTGTTGGTCTTGCCTATCGTCAGTGCGCCGCCTTTGACAAGCCGCTCGACGATGATGGCGTCCTGCTGTGGGACGAAGTCGGCAAAGACTGGCGATCCGAACGTCGTACGGATACCCCGGGTCGGCGCCAGATCCTTGTGCGCAACCGGCAGGCCGCACAGCGGGCCGCCCTCAGCGCCTTTGGCAATCAGCGCATCGAGCGCGCGAGCGCGCTCCAGCGCCTGCTCGGGCAGGAGCGTGACGATGGCATTGACGGCCGGATTATGGCGCTCGATCTGATCCAGGTGCGCTTGCATCACTTCGGTCGCGGATACCTCGCGCCCGCGGATCAGCCGCACCAGATCCGTTGCCGGTTGAAAACACAGTTCCTGTTGGTTCACGCCGGACATGGTAACCGACTATGCCTGCCCGGAAGCTCACGCGTGGAAATTCGGCAACGCGCGGCAATCGGCGTACCTCTACCGCGACGCAGTCATCCCGGCGCAATTGACCCCGACACCATTGACCCCGGAATTCATCTCGGCGACATGATTGCGTCACGATAGGGCGCCAAAGGCGCATCGCCGAAAATCGGATGCCCGCCGAGGATGTCAATGCCTAACGAATCGAAGAACCGCTCGTATTCCGGAAACGCCCGTGACTTTATCTGTTGCTCGAACATCGTCGAGAACACCTCGGAACCCGCTGCCTGGTCGAGTCTGGCCAGCACGTCTGTCGCAGCCCGGCGATCATCCGTGCCGAGGCAGCATCGGTGGAGTTCCAGCAGCGCGTCATCCAGCGTGAAGCGGTTACCGCTTGCCTCGCGCAATCTCAGATCGACCCCGAGCATGTAGGCCGCGCCACCCCAATACACCCGGTGATAGAGCCCGCGCCTGCCGATACGCTCGGACGCCTCGTATACCGTGTATTCACTGCCCACGGCCTTCGCATCGTCAAAACCCCGATACATGCGCCGCCAGGCTTCCTCGGCCGGAATCAGCCCGCCGCGCGCCATGGCAACGTTCTGGTAGTAGGTCGGCAGTCCTTCGACCAGCCAGGCATCGCCCCACTCCATGTAGGGCAGAAAAAGATGCGACATTTCGTGCACGACGCTCCAGTCGCGCATGAACTCGCCTTCAGGAAAGTTCGGCCGCACGAAAAGATGTACCGCCGGCCCGCCGCCGCGCGCGACATACGCCCATGGCACCGGCTTGGTGCCGCGCGGCGTCGGCGCGATGACCACCTGCAATCGCGAGACCGGAAAAACACCGTAAACGCTGGCCACGGCGCGCGCGGCCCGCTCGACCCAGCGCGTCAGGGCTTCGCGCAAGGCCATCCCCGGATTGTCGATAAGGATCAGTTCCAGCGCCGCCCCGGGAATCGAAAGTTCAATCGGTTCGAATCCGCCAATGGCGACCACCCCAGGCCATTCACGCGGCGTCGCGCCGACACGAAACACGTTGTCGCCGACCCGCTGCCACGGTGCCGAGACCGATACGCCGGGCGGCAACTCGAAACGAACCTCAAGCGCGCCGCCCTGCGGCAATTGCGCCGGGCGCCACAACCAGTCACCGATCGAAGTCAGCAGGTCGCGGCCGATGCGCCGCGTCTCGGGACCGCCGGTCTGGGCGCCGGTCGTCTCCGGCTTGAGTTTCACGACATACTCGACACAGGCATTGTCGGGCACGTCCGACAATGCGACCTCCCAGCCGCTGACCTCGAGTTTGCCGGCGGAGCGCAACTGCATCTTCTCGAAGTGCAGAACGGCAGTGTCGTCGGCGACCAGCATCGGCGGCGCGGGGCCGTCGAAGCAGGCCAGCACTTCCAGTCGTTCCAGTCCGGGATCGACGCTCACCGTGTACTGGTGCAAGGGCCCGGCGAACGCCTGCGTGCAAAAACCGGCCGCGACGAATGCGGCGAGGTGCGCAAAAAAATATCTCAACTCGGACTGGCCTGCAGGCCGATTCCCTGCGCCGCGAACGACGCCGCGAGGGGAATCAGGAGGAACAACGCGAGTTCTGCAATGAAATAGCGCCTTACGAAAACGATCGAGGCAGAATCCGGCAAACCGCCGGCAGCCGCTTCCCGGTGCCATTGCGCGACGATCCGTGCCGGCGTAATGGCAATCAGCAGCATCGCCGCGAACACGGCGAGCTTGATGTAGAAAACGGGGTTACGCAGATAAAAGGCGCTTGGCTGGAACGACCAGACCAACAATGCCAGCCCGCTCACGAGCATGACGGCGGCAGCGACGGCAATCCCGAGGCAAAAAACGAAAAACCGCTGCAACTGCTCCCGGTCATTCAAGTTGCCAAAGCCAAGCAGTTGCACGAACAGCAACGCGCCCAGCGCGATCATCGACAGGCTGTGAACGTAGGCGAATAAGGCGGACATCTGCGATCGGTTACTCGGCAGACGCCCGCAGCAGGCCTGCGCGGTCGCCGCTCATGATCGCGTCGCGAAGTTCCGCACGCGGCGCATCGGGAGCCAGCTTCACGCCACGCCCGGCCGGCACCAGGCCAAGTTCGCGGTAGGCTGAGGACAGATCAGGGAACCGGGTGCTGTCAACGTGCTCGTCGAGCAAATCGGTAAAGACGTTCGTTGCGGTCAACTCGTCGAGCTTGGCGAACAGTTCCCGCGCGCGCCATTCCTGCCGCATGTCCGAACAGCACCCATGGAGTGCCGCAAGGGCGGTGTCGAGAGACTGCGAGCCGCCGCTGATCTGGCGCAAGCGGATATCGGCCAGCATCACGATCGCCGTGCCGCTCCAGTAAACCTTCATGAAGAACCGGCTGCGATACATGCGTTGCGTCGCTTCGGACAGCGTCAGGTCTGTCGCTTCGCTGCGGCCACGGCCAAATCCGGCATGCAGGTCCGACCAGGCCTCTTCGGCTGACATGCGCCCGGAGCGGGCACGCAGAACGTTCTGATAGTAGGTCGCGACGCCTTCCGACAACCATGCGTCGCGCGAATCCACCAGTGGCAGCAACAAGTGCGAGAACTCATGCGTCGCCGTCCAGTCGTCGTAGAACTCCTCGATCGGTCGGCGCTGATTGATCACGAAATGCACTGCCGGGCCGCCGCCGCGCGCAACGAAGGCCCATGGCGTTGGTTCGCGCGCTCTTGCGTTGGGCACGACCACGACCTGTGCCCGGGGAAAGGGAAATTGCCCGTACAAGCTGCCCACCATTCCCGCTGCGTCGGCAATCCAGCCGGTAACGCTCGCAATATCGACCGGCGGCGAACCGTCGAGCACGGCAACTCGCAGCCGCGAACCCGCGACCTCTATCTCGCTTTCGGTGAACCGTCCAAACGCGGTCCAGGCGGGCCAGTCGGCCGGCGTATGACCGAGGCGAAACGTTGGCCGGTCGGCGCCGTCGACCGGCAACCACGGCACCGAAACGGAAATTCCGTCGGGCAGGTCGAAGGCCAGTTCGACATCGGTGTCGCCATTGACATGGTCCGGGCGCCAAAGCCACAAGCCCGCGGAAACAGCGACGTCCTTGCCGATGCGACGCACCTTGCCACCCGTGCGATCGTGGCGCTTGATCGGGCGGGAAACGTCAACGCGGTAGGTGACGCAGCCGTTATCGGCGACCGACTTGAGCGGAAGATATCCGCTGGGCGTGATTTCCTTGCCGGTGGCGTCATTGCTCGCGTTGATCAGCGCCAGCGGCGCATCGAGCGATTCCGCGACCAGCGTTTCCGGCGGTGCGCCGTCAAAACATGCCTTGACGCCTATCTGGGTGAGTTCGGCATCGATCGAAGCGGTGAAACGGTGCACGCGCTCAGCTTGCGCCAGCGCGCACCAGCTGGCGGCCGAAGCCAGGCCAAGCCAGCAAAGCACACGCAACAGTCGGTTAGCAGCGGCCATCCAGTCACCCCAATCCCGTCGATACATGCTACCGCAACCCGTGCCCGCAGGGCAGCGGCAACCCGATTGACTGTCAGGCAGCGACGGAGGCTTTTGGTTCGTAGGCGAGATTCGAAGCCAGCCAGCGTTCCACTTCGGCGACCGGCACACCCCGGCGCCGCGCGTAATCCTCGACCTGATCGCGGTCAATACGGGCGACAGCGAAATAACGCGCTTCCGGGTGAGAGAAATAAAAACCACTGACGGCCGCCGCGGGGAGCATCGCGTAGGACTCGGTCAGCTCGATACCGGCATTTTTCGTGGCGTCGAGCAATTCGAACAACAGACCTTTTTCAGTGTGGTCGGGGCACGCGGGATAGCCGGGCGCCGGCCGAATGCCGCGATAGTTCTCCGATATCAGTTCCGCGACATCGAGCTTCTCGTCCCGCGCGTAGGCCCACCAGTCGGTGCGCACGCGGAGATGCATCAGTTCAGCCAGCGCTTCGGCCAGCCGGTCAGCCAGCGCCTTTAGCATGATCGCGTTGTAGTCGTCGTTCTTCGCCTCGTAGGCGGCAACGCGCTCGTCGATGCCGACGCCCGCGGTCACCGCGAAAGCGCCGAGATAATCGGCGACGCCGGTGTGTTTCGGCGCCACGTAATCGGCAAGACAGTGGTTGAAGCGATCGGCCGGCTTGACCATCTGCTGGCGCAGGAAGTGGAAGCGAGTAAGCACTTCGCTACGTGATTCGTCCGCGTAGACCTCGATGTCGTCGCCGACACTGTTCGCCGGATACAACCCCACTACCGCATTCGCGCGCAGCCAGCCTTCGTCGATGATGCGCGCCAGCATCTTCTGCGCATCGTCGAACAGATCGCGCGCCGCCTGCCCGACCACTTCGTCCTGCAGAATTTTCGGATAGCGGCCGGACAGTTCCCATGTCTGGAAAAACGGCGTCCAGTCGATCAGCCGGGCAATGTCGGCCAATGGGTAGTCGGGCAATACTTGCAGGCCCGGCTGCGCCGGCACCGGCGGACGGTACCGCGACCAGTCGGTCGGCACGCCATGCTCGCGCGCCGCGGCAATTGCATGGTGCGGGCCCTGGCCCTTCTTGCCCAGATGCTGGGCGCGGGTTTTCGCTGCATCGTCGCGAACCTGCGCGACGTAACCATCACGCAGATCCGCCGAAATCAGATTGGTGCACACGCCGACCGAACGCGAAGCATCCGGCACCCAGACGGTCGGGCCGGAGTAATTCGGCTCGATCTTCACCGCGGTATGCACCCGTGATGTCGTCGCACCGCCGATCAGCAACGGCATCGAGAAACCCTCCCGCTCCATTTCGCTGGCGACATGCGCCATTTCCTCGAGCGACGGCGTAATCAGCCCGGACAAGCCGATGATGTCGGCCTTCGTTTCGCGCGCCGTTTCCAGAATCTTGGCGGCGGGCACCATCACGCCGAGATTGACGACGTCGAAGTTGTTGCACTGGAGCACCACCGCGACGATGTTCTTGCCGATATCGTGCACATCGCCCTTGACCGTTGCGAGCACGATCTTTCCCTTGGGCTTGCCCGCATCGCCGGACTTCGCCTTCGCTTCTTCGATGTAGGGAACGAGGTGGGCCACCGCTTCCTTCATGACGCGCGCGGACTTCACCACCTGCGGCAAGAACATCTTGCCGGCGCCGAACAGATCGCCCACCACGTTCATGCCGTCCATCAGCGGCCCTTCGATGACATGGATCGGCTGGTCCGCTGCCTGGCGCGCCTCCTCCGTGTCTTCGATGATGTAGGTGGTGATGCCTTTTACCAGCGCGTGGGTCAACCGTTCTCCCACGGTGCCTTCGCGCCAGGACAAGTCCTCGCGCGTGACTTTCCTGTCGGCGGTGTAGCTCTCGGCAAATTCAACGAGCCGTTCGGTTGCGTCAGCGCGGCGATTGAACAGCACATCCTCGACGCGCTCGAGCAAGGCCTTGTCGATATCCTCGTAAACGCCCAACTGGCCCGCGTTTACGATGCCCATCGTCATGCCGGCCCTGATGGCGTGATACAGAAATGCGGTATGAATCGCTTCGCGAATGCCGTCGTTGCCGCGGAAGGAAAACGAAATATTGGAAACGCCGCCGGAAACACTGGCAAACGGCAGATTCTCCTTGATGTATCGCGTGGCCTCGATGAAATCAATCGCGTAGTTCGCGTGCTCTTCGATACCCGTTGCCACCGCGAAAACATTCGGGTCGAAAATGATGTCTTCCGGCGGGAACCCGACCTCGTCGACCAGCAGCCGGTAGGCGCGGGTGCAGATCTCGTTGCGCCGATCGAGCGTATCGGCCTGACCTTTTTCGTCGAAGGCCATGACGATAGCGGCCGCCCCGTAACGGCGCGCCAGTTTCGCCTGCCGGATGAATTCCGCCTCGCCTTCCTTCATGCTGATCGAATTCACCACCGGCTTGCCCTGCACGCATTTCAGGCCGGCCTCGATGACGTCCCATTTGGACGAGTCGAGCATCGCCGGCACACGGGAGATGTCCGGCTCGGAAGCAATCAGGTTCATGAAGCGCTTCATGGTCGCGGCGGAATCGAGCATCGCCTCGTCCATGTTGACGTCGATGATCTGCGCGCCGTTCTCGACCTGCTGGCGCGCCACCGACAGCGCTTGCGGGAAATCGCCCGCGACAATCAGGCGCGCGAAGGCGCGTGACCCGGTTACGTTGGTGCGCTCCCCGACGTTGACGAACAGCGAATCCTTGCCGACGTTGAGCGGCTCGAGCCCCGACAGGCGCAGTTTCTTCTCGATCGTTGGCGGCGTTCGCGGCTCGACATGTTCCAGGCGTTTCGCGATCTCGCGAATGTGCGCCGGCGTGGTGCCGCAGCAACCGCCGGCGATGTTGAGAAAACCCGCTCTGGCGAACGCCTCGAGAAAAGACGCGGTGTACTCCGGGTCCTCGTCATATTCGCCAAACGCATTCGGCAGACCCGCGTTGGGGTGGAGGCTGGTGCGCACACCGGCCACGCGGGAGAGTTCCTCGATGTGCGGGCGCAGGTCCTTGGCACCGAGCGCGCAGTTCAAGCCGATGCTGACCGGCCTGGCGTGGGCTACCGAATTCCAGAATGCTTCCGGCGTCTGTCCGCTGAGCGTGCGTCCGCTGGCATCGGTAATGGTTCCGGACACCATGACCGGCAGCGAAATGCCATGGGTTTCAAAATAACCGTCGATTGCAAACAGCGCCGCCTTGCAGTTGAGCGTATCGAATACCGTTTCCACCATCAGCACATCGACACCACCCTCGACCAGCCCGTTGACCGATTCGGTGTAGCACGCAACCAGTTCGTCGAAGCTGACATTGCGAAACCCGGGATCGTTGACGTCCGGGGAAATCGATGCGGTGGCATTGGTCGGGCCCAGCACGCCGGCCACGAAACGCGGCTTGCCGGGGGTGGCTTTGCTCCAGGCGTCGGCACGCTCGCGCGCCAGCCTTGCCGCTGCGCGGTTCAGTTCAACCACCCTGTCGGTCAATCCGTAATCGGCCATCGAAACCGAATTGGAGTTGAAGGTGTTGGTTTCGATGATGTCGGCGCCGGCTTCCAGAAACGCTTCGTGAATGCCGGCGATGACTTTTGGCTGGGTCAGCGTCAACAGGTCGTTGTTGCCGCTCTGGTCACAGTGATGGTCGTGAAAGTGGTCGCCGTGGTAGTGCTCGCGGGTAAGCTTGTGACCTTGAATCATGGTGCCCATGGCACCATCGAGAATCAGAATGCGCTCGGCAAGCCGCTCGAGAAATAACTTCTTGCTGTCAACCGACTTCAAATACAGTCCCCTGAAATACAAAAAAACCCGGCCGCTAAAGCAGTCGGGTTTTATTCCCACGCTTTAGCCACATTTATTAAGCGCCTGCAAGCTGAGAATCAAATCGGCGCGATTCGGGGGAAAGTTAACCTGTCGCGGAATCGCTGTCAATTCGGGCCCGGTGCGGTTCCGGGGTTGTGGGTCTCTGAATGCGCAGTTCGGCGCCCGGGAGACGCACGCAATCTCCGTTCCATCCATCGCGTTCGCAGATGACAAATGTGTGTCATCGAGATAAACGGCGTCTGCAGTCCCGGGGTGTCGTCACCTTTGCTCGTCCATGTATTGCACTATGCGCTGCGGCAAGCGGTGAGTAAACTACGCAAGCAACGAGAACAAGGATGACAAAGGTGTGTCAATTCATGATCGTGTATCCGGGCGGACGGAAGTTTTCTCGTCCCGATGGCGGCATTACCGGTAAACGCGGGGGTGAAATGCCGGGTTTCACGATTTTCGGAGCCGACTCCATTCGCAAGCCCGCAAATTGGCACCAGCGTTCGACATTCGCATGCTGAAGTCGCTGCAAACGAAAATTCCACCACCGGTAGTAGCGTTACTCGTCGCCACCGCCATGTGGGGCATTGCCAACGCGACCGTCGACACGGGCGCGCCGGCGCTCCTGCGGTTGCCACTGGCAGGCTTTCTCACCGCTGTCGGTGCATTGTTCGATCTCTCGGCGCTGCTCGCATTCCATCGCGCCAGAACCACCATCAACCCGATGAAACCAGGCGCCACCACCACCATCGTTCAGTCAGGCGTGTACCGGGTGACGCGAAACCCGATGTACGTCGGACTCGTGTGTTTTCTGTGTGCGTGGGCAGCGTACCTGTGGTCGGGCTGGGCAGTGCTGGGTCCGGTTGCGTTTGTCGCCTATATCACCGCCTTCCAGATCCTGCCGGAGGAAAGAATGCTGGAACAATTGTTCGGCGCCGAATACCGGGACTACAAGGAGAAGGTGCGCAGATGGCTATGATGGACCCCGATTACTGCACTGAGCGCCGATGGCCGAATACGCCCGGCTCCCCGCCTGGCAGCGGTCGGACCCGGTCCGCCAGTGCCGGACGTTTCGAGTTTCCACATCGTGCCGAAAGGAAGCAATCGTGAACCGCCCGATCAATGCAGGTGTTGCACGCCATGTCGGCAACTACAGCGACGCCGTCGAAATCAAGGACGCCAGCCGCATCGTCTATGTGTCGGGCACGCCTGGCATTGACCGCGACAATGGCAAATTGCCCGAAGGTTTCGCAGAACAGGCCGACCTTGCCTGGCAAAACATCATCCGCATCCTCGGGGAAGCGGACATGGGCGTCGAGAATATCGTCAAGCTCACCCAGCACCTGATCAGGCGCGAAGATCTCACGGCGTATCGCGACATACGCGCCAAATATCTCGGCAAGTGCGCGCCGGCATCCATGCTGACTTTCCTGCCGGGACTGGTGTGGCCCGACATGCTGATCGAACTGGAAGTCGTCGCAGCGAAGTAATCCACGAATGAACAACATGCCGACAGCATCCCATCCGTCCGGAAACATGGACGCCGAGAACACCTATCAGGTCTTCGACTGGCTTTGGACTTCCGGCCAGCTTTCCCGGCAAGACATAGCCAAGCTGCCTGCACTGGGTATTGGTGCGGTGATCAATCTCGCGCCGCCGACGTCGTCCAATGCGCTGGCCGGCGAAGCGGAACTGGTTACCCGGCAGGGCGTGGCCTACGTGCAGATACCGGTCGATTGGGAGAAGCCCGATCCGGCACAGTTCTTCCAGTTCGTGCACGTCATGAAGGCGTTCGAAGGGCGCAACCTCTGGGTGCATTGCGCAAAGAACATGCGGGTTTCCGCATTCGTGTATCTGTATCGCCGGTTTGTGCTGGGGGAAACGGAAGAAGCGGCATCGTTCCCGATGCGCGAGATCTGGCAGCCGAACGAGACCTGGCAGACGTTGATCAGCGGCGTTGCCAAAACCTGACCGTCTGGCCGGAAATGCTCAGGCTGGGAATCGACCTCGGCGGAACCAAAACCGAAATCATCGGCTTGAATGAGGACGGTCGCGAATTGCTGCGTAAACGCGTGAAGACAGAGCGCGGCAATTACCAGGCTACGCTGGAAACAATAACCTCGCTGGTCACGCAGGCCGAGCAGACGCTGGGCGAACGCGCAACTGTGGGAATCGGCACACCGGGTGCGGTTTCACCGGCTACCGGTTTGATGCGCAATTGCAACTCTACCTGGCTGAATGGCCAACCATTGCCACGCGACGTGGCGCGTCATCTTGGCCGCGACGTGCGCATCGAAAACGATGCGAACTGCTTTGCGCTATCGGAGGCGACCGATGGGGCCGGCCAAGGCCATCGGGTGGTGTTCGGAGTGATCCTTGGCACCGGCGTCGGCGGCGGCATTGTGGTGGACGGCAAACTGCTATCCGGGCCCAATCGCATCGCCGGTGAGTGGGGGCACAACCCGCTACCGTGGCCACGCGACGATGAGCGGCCCGGTCCGCTTTGCTATTGCGGCCAACACGGCTGCATCGAAACGTTTCTGTGCGGCCCCGGCCTGACTCGCGACCATGCACGCCATAACGGTGTCGAGCTTTGCGCTGAAGAAATCGTGGCGGCAGCGCAAGGCGAAGCCTGCAGCCTGGCAAGCATCGAGCGTTACGAGGAACGGCTCGCACGGGCACTTGCCACCGTCATCAATGTCCTTGACCCCGATGCCATCGTGCTCGGAGGTGGCATGTCGAATATCGCGCGCTGGTACGAAAGCGTCCCTCGCCTGTGGGCGCAATGGGTTTTTTCGGATCGTGTCGACACGCCACTCCTGCGCCACCGCCACGGCGATTCCAGCGGCGTGCGCGGCGCAGCCTGGCTTGGTATCTGAAGCGCCCGCCCGACTCCACTGAATCGCGCATTGGCAAGGCGCGCAGGATAACCGGAAGGTGATACCGGGCCGATTGCGGTAGACTGCCGCCTTCGCGCCGATCCGCAAGCAACGGCGCACCTCGCGCAGGCAACAGACTGCTGCGCTCGATCGTTGCGGAGGCAAATGCTTTGCCAACGCCCGGAACAACGCCAACAACAATTTTCATCGGAAGAATTCGCATGTCCAACCTGCTCCAACCATTGACATTCAGCCACGGCCCGGCAATGAAGAACCGTTTCATGCTGGCGCCGCTCACCAATCAGCAAAGCCACGAAGACGGCCGGATGTCGGAAGAGGAATTCCGCTGGCTTACCATGCGCGCGGAGGGCGGCTTCGGTCTGACCATGACCTGCGCCTCGCACGTGCAGGAAATCGGCAAGGGCTTTCCGGGCCAGATGGGCATCTGGTCGGACGACCACCTGCCCGGCCTGACACGCCTGGCCAGTGCGATCAAGGCGCATGACAGCATTGCCATCGTGCAGCTGCACCATGCCGGACTACGCTCACCAGCCGAAGTGATCGGCACGACGCCGGTTTGCCCGTCCGATAACGCGAAAACCGGGGCCCGCGGCCTGACCCACGCCGAGGTAAAGCAATTGATCGAGGACTTCATCGCAGGCGCGGTTCGCGCCGAGAAAGCCGGCTTCGACGGCGTCGAACTGCATGGCGCGCACCAGTACATCCTGTGCCAGTTTTTCAGTGCCGACATCAATCACCGTGACGATGAATACGGCGGCAGCCTCGAGAACCGCTCGCGCATCCTGTTCGAAATCATCGACGGCATACGCGCTCGCTGCGGCAAGAACTTCATGCTGGGCGTGCGTTTGTCGGCCGAGCGGTTCGGCATGAAGCTGGCGGACTCGGTACAGATCGCACAACGGCTGATGAAAGAAGACAACATCGACTTTCTCGACATGTCGCTGTGGGATGTATTCAAGGAGCCCGAGGAAGACGAATACAAGGGCCGGACACTGATGAGCTACTTCACCGAACTCAACCGGCACAACACACGGCTTGGCGTCGCCGGCAAGATTCGCACGCCACAGGAAGCCGAAGCCACCATGGCCGCAGGCGCCGACTGGATCATGCTGGGACGCGCGGCCATGCTGCAACACGATTGGCCTAATCGTTACAAGGCGGACCCTTCGTTCAAGCCCGTTGAGATGCCGGTCCCGCGCAAATACCTCGAGAGCGAAGGCATCTCACCCAAGTTCCAGGATTACATCCAGGGAAGATGGCCGGAGTTCTTTGCCGACTAGGGGCCAGCGCCGGGTTCAATAACTGACGACTACCGGTCCCGCACTTCCATCTGGACCGGCAAGCCGGCAAGGTCGGCCGCCCCAGCGGCCGGTCGGGCTCGATTCCAAAGCTTTACAGAATTAGCGCAAGCTGCCTTGTGTGCCGGGCGGCGTCATCAATCGCATCAGCTCCCCCCCCTGCACCAAACCCGGCGTCAAGCAGGGTCAATCTGGAAGAGATTTCGATGATGGTTGGTCTTTGCACAGATGGTGCAAAGGTCTTCAACTCTCGCACGTGGCGCATGGTAAACAACGCCACAAGCGCGGCATCGCTGCGACGCCAACTCGACCGCTTGTTGCGGTGATGCCGTCCATTGCCTTACAGACACCGCGTCTGGTTGGCATACATCGGAGCACAATTTACAGCCGGTGCAACGGGCCGCATCGACACGGTAATGAAGTCCGCCCTCCTGGTTGACGAACGTGATCGCACTGGTCGCACACACCCGAACGCAAGCATCGCAGCCATCACAACGGTCTGCATCGATCGAGGGAACCGCGGGAAAGACACTGCCCGCCGGCTCCGGTGCCCCAAGCAGGCTCGCGATCGTCGCGGGTTTGCCGGTCTCTCGCGCCACATGACCGGGGTCGACGAAGCGTCGCAGAAAAGCGCGCCGTCGAGGCAGAATTTCAGGCTCGCACCGCTTCTCACGCGCCGCGGCCTCCCATTGTCCGCCCGTCAGGTAGCTCACCTCGAGTCCGGGCAAACTCCTGGAGCTCAACACCTCATTGACATGCTTCACCGTCTGGCCGAGTCGCGCGCTTCGCGGCCGGCACTTGTCGCAGTCTCCCACAGCGACCGCAATCTTTCGGATTCCATCCCGGTGAAGACGCAGCGCATTTCGCCAGCTCAGCGCATGCACACACGGCATTGATTGCCGATCGCCGGGCACACCGGACTGCTCACATGCGAGGAATGCGGTCGTTTGCTTGCGCAATGACGCAACGTCAGCCCGGCCGAATTTCGAATCGATCGCCTCTTGCGGGCAGGCCGCGACACAGAACGCACAGCCGTCGCACGCATCGGCATTGAACTCCAGCGCATACTCGCCAAGGGCAAGCGCCCCTGTGGGGCATGCATCCGAGCACGCCTGGCAACTGGCGCTGGCCGCCTGATCGTGCACACATCGCGTCTCGTCAAAAACCGGGTGGCCTTCGTTTTGGCCCTGGGTTGACGATGCCGGCTTCATTGCAATCCGTTCAATGCGCGCGCCACACCCGCGATCACCACGATGGTCCCGATCCGGGGTGGAAAACGATCGGCACGGCTTCGGTTTCCCGGCCGGGCTTCATGCGTTTTTCGATTTCTTCCGGCGAGGGCCGCGGCTCTCCGACAACATCGGCCAGAAGGTCGCGAATGTCCTCGCAGTATGCTGACGTCAACAGCGCCGCGCCGGCATAGAACTGTGTCTCACACCGCTGTGCCACTTTGGCAGCGAACATCGATAGCCAGCGCAACAGGTGTTCGTCCATGAAACGCGCAATCTCCGCAAGCTCCACATCACCCGGCCGGTGGAAAAGGGTGCCGATGAAGTGTAACTGCGCCACCAGATGGTCATCCGAGCGCGTGCGCCAGTTCTTCACCGTGAGGCCGAACCGCCGATACCAGGCACGAATCCGGAAAGTCGCGTCTTGCAGCGCGAGGCCTTCTGGATCCAACCAGACCGACTCACAAGGCGACACCTGATAGGCGTGGTTCAGGTAGATGGCGGCGTAGTCAGCGGAAAGTTCGTCGAGCAGCCGCGCAGGTGGCGCCTCGCCAATACCGGCGATTGCTTCGGCGAGAAGCGCCGCTGCTTCCTGCGAGCGATCAGAACCGTTTGCGAGCGCCATCGTCGCGGGGAAATGGCTCTGTCGCAAACAGGAAAGCAGGTCCTGCCCCAGTTCGCGATCGTGCAATGCAGCCAGTACGTGAAGATCATCGCCAATGGCCTCGCGAACGCGCCGCAGCGGCATGGCATCCCGATCTTCGCAGTCTGCCCGTTCTGTCGATTCGGTCACGAACTCACCCGCCATCGCCATCGACACGGCCCTTGCTGTGCGGCACGAATGCGATGGAAGGACGCGTCAGCTCTGGATCAGCGAAATTTTTCACCGCTTTCACCGGCTTCTCTCCTGGCGCAAGCGCCTTCGTCTGGTATGCACCCGCCCATAATTCCTCGATGGGCCCTATGTCGAGCACGCGCATCATGCAGGCCGACACACAGTAGGGCTTGCGGCCCGATTCGATCTCGTCCACGCACATGTTGCATTTCTTGACGATGTTCTCTTCTACATCAAATTGCGGCGCACCGTAGGGGCACGCCGCCTCACAGCGCCGACAACCGATACACAGCGTCGAGTCAATGTCGACGATGCCATCCTGCTTGCGCTTGAAGATCGCTCCGGTCGGACAGGTCGGCAAACAAGCTGGCTCGGCGCAATGGTTACACGACATGTTGACCTTGTAAGCATAGACATTCGGGTAGGTGCCACCCTCCACGTACTGCACCCGACGAAAGCGCGGCCCTGAAGACAAACCGTTCTTGTCCTTGCAGGCGATTTCGCACGCCCGGCATCCGATGCAATCGACGTTGTTGTGGATAAAGCCCAGCTGCATATCCGGTTCGACCGGCACGTAAGTCTCGCGCTTGCGTCGGCGAACCGCGGCTTTGATTTTTTCCTTGTCGAGATTATCTGCCATGGCATCGCTCCCTGAACTCGCACGAGGACATCACATCTCCCGCCGAAAGACGTGGGACCTCGAAGTGGCCAATCGGTCCCAACCGGGCTTGTGCTCGAGCGTGGTCTTCTTGATATTGACCAGCACCGTGTTATAGGCAAATGCGCCGGCCGGACTCGGTTCGTCCAGCGTGAGGAAATCGGGGTTACCGGCCCGATCGACGCCGTTCTTGTCGAGATCCATCCACGCGCCTTCGTGCAGCACCGCAACATTCGGCATGCAGCGCTCGGTCGCGTAGACCGGCACCACAACGCGCCCCCTGTCGTTCCACACTTCGACCACATCGCCCGTCTTCAGGCCGAGCCTCTTTGCATCAGACGCGTTGATCGTCACCTCCTGCTCATAGGTTTCACGCAACCAGGAGCAATTGTTGAAGATCGAGTGTGTGCGCCAGCGCGGATGCGGCGAAACAAGGTGAAAAGGAAAATCCTTCGTCTTGCCACTGTTGAGAGATTCCCACGGTTCGATCCATTTAGGGATATAGGGAATCTCGTAACCGTATTTCGTCTTTGTCCAGTCCGTCACGGACGCAAGCTGGCCCGAGAAAATCTCGATCTTGCCCGACTTGGTGAAAAACTTTTTGCCCTTCTCGATCTGGTCCTGGAAAGCAACATAGGGGCGCGAGAGCTTGAACTTGTAGATACCGTGTTGCTTGAACTCTTCCCAGGGCATGGTCACACGCTGAACCCCCATTACCCGCTTTTCCCACCATTGGCGAAGGTAGGCCTCATCGACGGCATCGTTGTCGTGGAAATACTCCGGCGAAGCCTTCGGGTTGTACCTTGTTCCGAAACCGAGCCGGTGAGCCAGCTCCGTGTAGATCTGAAAATCCGTTTTGCTTTCGCCGAGCGGCTCGATGACCTTGGGCCGATGAATGTAGTAATGGCCCTTGTACCAGGGGAGTCCGACGTCGTGACGTTCAAAATGGGTGGCAACAGGAAACAGTACGTCCGCCCAGAGGCCGGAGGGCGTGATGGTGGAATCCATGCACACCACCAACTCCAGTTTCTGGATAGCCTGGATTTCCTTGTTGATGTTGGTGAGCTGGTTGAACCAGTCCGAACCCTGCCAGAAAATGCCCCGGATATTCGGGATGGTGCCGTCCCATTTATCACGGCGGGGCCACAGGCCGATCTCTTCCCGACGCACGTCCGGGTAATTGAGCACGCAGTGCGCCCAGCGATCGGATTTGATCGCGGCAAACCATATATTGGCGTTCTTGTCGTATGGATAGGCAACGGACTGGGCAGACCAGGCCTTGCCAACGCCCTCCGCGCTCCCGCCAAGAACACCGACGTTACCGGTCATCGCCTGCAACGCGGCCGCCATGCGGTTGTACTGCTCGCCATAGGCGTTACGTCCGGGCGCCCACGATGCCTTGAGCGCAGCCGGCTTAGTCGTAGCGTACATATCGGCGAGTTTCTTGATGTCGGCCGCCTTGACGCCACAGATCGGCTCGGCCCATTCGGGCGTTTTGGGCACACCATCATAGGTGCCAAGAATGTAGTCCCTGAAATTCTCCTTGTCCAACGCCCAATCCGGCATGGTGCCGGCGTCCATTCCCTGACAGAAGCGATCGATGAACGACTGGTCCTGGAGATTATTGGTGAAGATGTAATGCGCCATCCCCGCCATCATCGCCGCGTCGGTGTTGGGCTTGATGGGAATCCACCATGCGTCATACGCGGCAGCCGAATCCGTGTACTGCGGGTCGATAACGACGAATTTGCAGCCACGCTGCTTCGCCATCCGCATGTAGTAGAAGGTATTGCCGCCGTGGAACGTGTAAGCGGGATTCCAGCCCCACATGATGATCAGCTTGCTGTGGGCAAAGGCATCGTCCTCGTTGCCGTCCTGGATGGTGCCGAAAGTCATTCGCGAGCTGAATGTCGTGCCCTCGTAAGAGGGCACCGACCAGGAGTTGGTGCGACATCCGAACATGCCGAGGAAACGCCCCTGCAGACCTTCAATCTGGTCGGACTTGTGCAGCACGCCCCAAGAAGCGCCTGCATAGCTCTGGTCGAGCAGAGCCGTTGGGCCGTACTTCGTTTTTATCTCGATCATCTTCTCGGCGACAAAGCTCAACGCCTCGTCCCACGAGGCCCGTTTGAATTTGCCTTCACCGCGTTTGCCGACACGCATCATTGGATAGAGCAAGCGTTCGGCCGAGTACAGGCGCTGGCGGTAAGAGCGCCCGCGCAGGCAGGCACGCAGTTGCGGCTCCTCCTCGGTGTCCTTGCCGTAGTGGCCGTCCGCCTGATAGCGCCCGTCGTCTGAGGACAAACGCACAATCACGTCGCCCTTCTTGTGTGCCACCAATGCGTGTCGCGACCCGCAATTGTGCGCACAACTCGTAACGACCGTATTCAGCTCGTCATCGCGCGGGTAAGGCTCGTAGGGAAACGCCTGCGCCGAAGGCGTGGTTCCGATATCGAGCACGCCATTGATTGCCAGCGCGCCGGCACCGGCCGCGCCGGTTTTCATGAACGTGCGTCGTGACTGGTCGATCCCGTCGGCGAGCGTTTTCAGATCTCGAGGTTTGTTCATGTTGTTGTTCCGTTCTGTCCCTGGCGGTGGATTTGTCGTTCCGGACTCTGATCACTACCTGTTCCGAAAGCGCGCTGCGGATTCGGTGGGTCGCTGCTGCGCCCATTCCGGCGTCTGTTCCGTCATGCCCGGCCATGAATGCCGCGGATAGGGGAACGCGATTCGATACCAGGCACGTCCGCCATGGCATCCAAAACACACATCGCCGTTCTTGCTGCCGGCTTCTTCGATCGCATCCGCTTTGAGGAAATTGACCTGGTGCCGGGTCGTTCGGATGGCCGCATGGCAAACCAGGCAATTGTTGCCAAACATGCTGCCGGAGCTATGCCAGTCCGACGGCAGCCCCATTACCTCGTATGCGAACTTGCCGTGGCACATGAGGCAGGTATTCGGATTCACCTGCTTGCGAAGCGTGAATGCATCGTTGGCCGAGTCGGGCGGGACCGGCGCCTCCTCGCGCGGATCGTGGCCCTGATGGCAGGTGTTGCATTTCATGTCCATCAGGGTTTGCGCCAACGGTGTAACCAGATGGCGGCGGTGAAAACTCTCCTGCCCACCCTGATAAGTGGTCAGTGTCTGATACCAGGCCAGTGAATCTTCTGCCTTGACGCCGGCGGGCGATTGCGCAAGAGGCTTGTTATCCAGCACCTCGCGATGGCAGGCGAGGCACTGCTCATTGGTCGCGTGCTGAATCTGTGGCTGGAAGTGAATCGGGTCCCACAACGCTCGCTGGTAATCGGGGGCTTCCTGCGCCGCTGCCGATACCAGTCCGCCGAACGAGATCAGCAACGCCAGCCGCAACGAGAACCTGGATTTGAACATGAGTCAGCCTCGGCAAAGAACACCGGGGGGCGTGTGCCCCCCGGTGTTCCGTGGACAATGGTCAGTTCGGGTCGTACTCGCCTTCCATGCTGCCCATACCACCCATGCCGCCCATGCCCGACATGCCGCCGGTCATGCCGCCCATTCCATCCATGCCACCCATGCCGCCCATGCCCGACATGCCGTCCATCCCAGACATGGCGTCAGGCATGTTTTCGGGTGCGTTTGGATCGTACCTTCCTTCCATGCTACCCATGCCGCCCATGCCACCCATGCCGGACATACCGCCCGTCATGCCGCCCATCCCATCCATGCCGCCCATGCCGCCCATCCCACCCATGCCGGACATCCCCGACATGTCATCCGACATTTTTTCGGGCGCGTTCGGATCGTAGTCTCCGGACATGCCGGTCATCGCATCCATGCCCACCATTCCCTGTTGTTCGTGGTGCTCCGCAAAGGCACTCGAGGCGCCCGCGGCAAATGCCAAACCAAGACACAGGACCAACGCTTTCCTTGATTTCTGATTCATTTCTGTCTCCTCATGGTTGTACGGCCTGGTTCGACATGACACCGTTTAAGCCGTGGATTCCGCACCCCGGTCTGTCGAAAGCGATGAGGAAACATCTCCACCCCTCAACGCCTTTTCGCCGCTGGTTATCGGGAGACCCTTAAACAATCCAGCCTCCTCCCTTTGATCCTAGCCAACCGTTGCGGGCATCATTTGACGTGTATCAATCGGTGCGCAAGATCATCGCGCTCGCGTGCCTGCAGCACTGCGCAAGTTTCCCGAACGAGGGCAGTTTTCGTGGATTGGCGACCCGAATCGGCTCGGCTGGGCCAGTCTTGCCCAACACATCGGGTGAGGATGATCGCCGCTGCCGCAATGCAGCCAGGGCAGCGTCGGTTGCTCCCGTTGCGGGAGCGCACTCATTATTTCGGGGCTACGGCGCGTTCTGGCTGATGCCAGCCACGGATATCGTACAGGCCGGTCATCCCCGGACGATTGAACGGCGTGTACCAATTGCCCTGGTCATCGAGAAATCGCAGGCTTGCCGGGTACGGCCGGGAGATGCCGGTCAATGCCCGCTGAAACCATGCCGAATCGTGATCGACACTGGTAATCACCGGCGCCCCGGCAGGGCGCTGCCATGGCGTCGTACCGGCGACCGGGTGATCCGCCGCCCAAGAACTACTAATGGAGCTAACACCCGCGAGAAGTCCAATCATCAGCAATAGTCTTTTGGGTAACACCTCTCACCTCCCGAATACGGCGCCTGGGCGATTGTCCAATGACCGCACTGCCGTCTCACAAATGATAACGCGGGACGTATGGCCGTTTGCAAAAAAATGTCCTTCGCGACAAACGGCCAGCGTCGCAATTACTCAAAGGTCGGCCTGAGGCCGGCGCCTGAAGGAAGTGGCAGCGCGGCGAGACGATCACGGCGCACGCGACCAACTTGATCGGTAACCGGGGCTAACGGTCCCAGACTTCCTCGGGCACCGGCAACCCGGCAAGGTCGGCCGCACTCAGCGGCCGGTCCGGCTCGATCCCGTGGCTTTCCAGAATCAGCGCAAGCTGCCGTGTGTGCTGCGCCGCATGCCAGGCGGTGCGTTCCAGCACTTCGTGCATCGGCCGCTGCCCGTAATAGGTGGGCACGGCGTAAGCGAGCGTGGGTTCGGTCTCGTCGCGCGACCAGGCGAGCACCTTTTGGCGTATCTCTTCCGCCCAGCGCACAAGGTCGTCACGGCCCCAGTCCTCGGGCGGCAGATCATTGAAACCTTCGAATTTCAGTTCGATTTGCCGGGCAGCCTGCAATCCCATTTCAGCCACGCGAACTATGTGAAACACGAGCGCGGCAACGGTACGATTGCGATTTCGAAACACGCTGCGCAACTGCTCCTCGGACAATTGCCCGGCAAGACGCGATGCAGTCGCCAGCACCAGGTCCAGTTTTGCGAACAGGTCCCGGGGCGAAAGCATTTCCATGGTTCCGGTCTTCAGGTCAAGGAACCTGATGACGTCGTTCAGCGACTGCGCCAGGGTGTAGTTGCCGCCAAGCGCCACGACCGGTACGCTGCGCGCGCCCAGTTCCGTCAGCTGCGCAAGCCCTTTTTCATCGTTGTGAACGTCGATGGACTCGAACTCGATCCCCTGCGAGGCAAGGAATTCCTTGACGCGCAGGCACGATGTGCAGCCAGGCTGCCAGAAGACCTTGATGCGGGCGCTCTGCTGATTCCCGGCGATTTCAGTCACGTGATCGCTCTCTTTCGACACTTCTTTTGTCAATCCCGTCAAAATAGCATACCAATAAGGAATCCCGGTGCCGCGCGGCGCATCGACGGAATCGTCGGGCAAGAGACAACATCAACGCCTCGCGACTTCAGGACTGAGGGAGCGAGACATGGCCGAAGCAGCAGACAACACCGCGCCCAGCATCCGGATCGACATCGCTTCGGACGTCGTATGTCCGTGGTGCATCATCGGTTACAAGCAGCTCGAAACTGCGCTGCGCGAAACCGGCATGCAGGGCGAAGTCCACTGGCATCCGTTTGAACTGAATCCGCACATGCCCGAAGAAGGCGAGGATCTGCAACAGCACCTCGCCGCCAAGTACGGCACGACACGCGAAGACAGCCGCAAGGCTCGAGCACGGTTGGCTGAAATGGGAGCTGCACTCGGCTTCACGTTCAACTACGCCGAGGACATGAAAATGGTCAACACGTTTCGGGCTCATCAATTGTTGCACTGGGCCGGCACGCACGGTCGCGAACACGATCTGAAGATGGCGCTGTTTGCCGCGTTCTTTACACATCGGCAAGATGTGAATGACTCCGAAGTGCTCGCCGATGTTGCGGCAGGCATCGGCCTGGACCGCAACGAAGCGCTGGCGGTACTATGCGATGCCCGCTTCGCAGCCGAGGTTCGCGACAGCGAGCGCCTTTGGATAAACCGCGGCATCCAGGGCGTTCCGGCGATGGTCTTCAACCAGAAGTACCTGGTCACCGGCGCGCAGGGAGTCGAAAATTTCACTTCGATCCTCCGTCAGCTTGCCGAAGCGTCTGACGCCTGACTGACCCCGGCAAGGGAAACTGCAATGTCGAAAGCACAGGTCATTCACAAACTCGGCCCGCCCGAGGCAATGCAGTGGGAGGACTGGGTGGTGCCCGACCCCGCAGCAGGAGAAGTACGGTTGCGTCACACCGCCATCGGCGTGAATTACGCCGACACCTATCACCGCGGCGGTATTTCCCACCCATGGCCGGTGCCGCCGTGCCCGGTGGTCATCGGCTTCGAGGGAGTTGGTGTTGTCGAAGGCGTGGGCGAGGGTGTCAGCGAATTCAAAAAGGGCGACCGCGTTGCCTACGGTATTCCGCCGCTGGGCAGCTACTCGGAAGTGCGTAACTACCCTGCGGACAAACTGCTGCACCTGCCCGACGGACTCGACGATCGCGAGGTGGCGGCGCTGTTGATGAAAGGGATGACGGCGCAGTACCTGCTGCACCGGACCTACAAGGTGCAGCCGGGCGACACGATTCTGGTTCACGCTGCCGCCGGCGGCATGGGGCTGATCCTGTGCCAATGGGCCAAGGCGCTCGGCGCGACCATCGTCGGCACCGTCAGCACCAGAGAAAAAGCCGAAGCCGCGCGCGCCGCCGGTTGCGACTACCCGGTGGTGCGCTCGCAGGAGAGCTTCGTCGCGAAGGTCAAAGAAGTCACCGACGGCGAAGGCGTCGCGGTCGTCTACGAAGCGATTGGCAAGGACACGCTGCAGGACTCCCTCGACTGTCTGCGGCTGATGGGCGTGTGCGCGGCCTACGGCCATGTATCCGGCCCGCCGGACCCGATAGACATCATCCAGGACCTTGGCCGGCGCGGCTCGCTGTTCATCACCCGGCCGGCGATCATGCACTATCTCGCCAAACGCGACGACCTCGAATGGGCGGCGCGCGATCTGTTCAAGGCCATCGCTGACGGCATTCTCGATTCCAACATCACACGAGAGTACGCCTTGAAAGACGCGGTGCAGGCGCACGTGGCGATCGAGAGTGGCTCGACACTGGGCGCGATGGTGTTGATCCCCTAGGGCGTTACCACTCTCGATGGTGGGCAGCGGCCCGTCGCGACAGCGCCGTTGTCGCCGCCCCGCCCCGATTACGCGAGCGCCACACCCAGCATGCGCCCGATCAGGAACGTCAGCGCGCCGGCGCCGCCGCCGATCAGCAGCATTCGAAGCCCGCCAACAAACGCCCCACGGCCGATAAACAGGCTCAGCGCCGCGCCCACTGAGAACAATGCAACACCGGTGAGTGCGATGGAAACAGGCAGCGCGCCATGGTGCGCCAGCACCAGGTACGGCAATAACGGAATCAATGCGCCCGCCGAAAAAGCGAGAAACGAAGACACCGCCGCGCCAATAGGAGATCCGAGTTCGTCCGGGTTCAGTCCAAGCTCCTCGCGCGCCAGCGCGTCGAGCGCGCGATCGGGATCGGCGATGATGTCGTCAGCCATCTTCCTTGCCGTGTCGCGCGGAATGCCGCGCGCTTCGTAAATCAGCGCCAGTTCGCCCGCCTCTTCTTCCGGATACTGCTCGAGTTCGTCCGCCTCGAGGCCGATCTGGTACTCGTACATTTCGCGCTGCGAACGCACGGATACGTATTCACCGGCCGCCATCGAAAACGCCCCGGCCAGCAGTCCCGCGACGCCCGACAACACAATGACGCCGATGTCCGCCGCCGCGCCGGCCACGCCGAGTATCAGGCTGGCGTTGGATACCAGACCATCGTTGACACCGAACACGGCGGCCCGCAGGTTGCCGCCGCTCGACAAACCGCGGTGGCGGCCCTCGCCGCCGGATTTTGCCCCCGGCACGAAATGCCGCGGATCGGACACCGCATACAACGACATTCCGCGCACTTTCATTGCAGTCAGCAGGCTGCGTGTCGAACGCGGCCCGAAGCGGCGGGTGAGCGCGGCAATGATGCGGCTGCGCATGTCGGGCACGTAAGCGGCCGGCACCGTACCGCCTTCCTTGCGCATGTTCTCGGCCCAGATCTGCGCCTGGCTCTCGGCCTCGATTCCCAATTGCCTGAACAACCCCTCGCGCGCCGTTCCCGCTTCGCAGGCCGACACTACGCGGTAAAGGTAGGCCGAGCGCATTTCTTCCTTCCAGCTTTCGAGAGCGTCCATTTCGTTCTTCCCCTGGGTTGTTACCTAACCGTCTGCCATGACCGCACGGTGTCTCGCCCACTCGCGCAGCGCCTGGATACGTTCGCGAGCGACGACCGACAGCGGCCGTGTGCGCGAGAGTTCCTCGGCGATGAATTCGCCCGACAGCCGCGAACCGCGCGCGTGCGCTTCGTACAAGGCTGCGACAATCGACTGTTCGATCTCGGCGCCGGAAAATCCTTCGCTCGCGGTTGCCAGCGTCACGATGTCAAACGATGCCGGGTCGAAGTCGCGTTTTCGCAGATGGATCCTGAACACCCCGGCTCGCGCCTCGGCATCCGGCAAGTCGACGAAGAAAATCTCGTCCATCCTACCCTTGCGAATCAGCTCCGGCGGCAGGGACTGGATGTCATTGGCGGTGGCGACGAGGAACACGCGGCTCTTGCGTTCCGCCATCCAGGTCAACAGCGTACCGAGCAAACGCCGCGAGGTGCCGCCGGACTCGCCGTCCGAATCCGCAGACAGGCCTTTTTCGATCTCGTCCATCCACAGCACGCAAGGCGCCATCGCCTCGGCCGCGCGCAGCGCTTCGCGCAAGTTGCGTTCGGTCTCGCCGATCCATTTTTCATAGAGGGATGCACAGTCGAGGCGCATCAGCGGCACGCCCCAGCTACCCGCCACCGCCTTTGCAGCGAGGCTCTTTCCGGCGCCCTGCACGCCCAGCAGCATGATGCCGCGAGGCGGCTCCAGGCCCGGAACTTCGCTGACGAACGCCGCCTTGCGCTGCGCCAGCCATTGCTTGAGCCTGGCCTGTCCGGCCACTTCCGAAAACCCTGCGGTTTCGAGTTCCAGCGTCAGCACGCTGTCCGCGCCCAGCGCTTCGTGCTTGAACTTGAGGACGCGGGCGATATCCCCGCTGGTGATGGCACCGTCGTCATGGATCGCGTGGCGTACCAGCCGGCGCGCGTCCGCCGCGCTCATGCCAACCAGATGCTGCACGAGCTGATTGCCCGCTTCGCGGCTGCCTTTTACCCGGGTACCTTCGCGCCGGCTCCAGGCATCGATCTCCTCCTGAGCCAGTTTCCGCATCCCGTCCGCATCGGGCATGCTCAGCGAGAAGCGCGCCGTCAGTCGGGAAATGTCGGAGGGCAGTTCGATGCGGTGGCTCACCAGCACCAGCGTGCGCGCGGTTCTCTGGTAGTCGTTGGCAATGCTCTTGATCAGCCGCTGATTGATCGGGTCATCGAGAAAGGGATGCAGGTCGAGCAGCGTGTAGATGCCGTTCTGGCTGGTCTTGTAGATGTGCCGCAATGCCTGCACCGGCTCGAAGGTGAGCGGAATCGAATCGCTTCGGCCATGACGGCTCAGGCCGTCGGTAACGGTCCAGACGAACAGTGCCTGCTCTTCAAGATTGCAGATTCGCTCGAGCAAACCGATCACGCGCGCTTCTTCGTGTGTCTCGATCGCAACGATCGGAAAGCGAGAGCGCAGGATCACCGTCAGATCGTGCTGATCGTTCATGCGAACCTTCGGTACTGTATTGCCTCGGCAAGATGCTGTGCATTGACCTGCGGGCTCGCCGCGAGATCGGCAATCGAGCGGCCGATGCGCAGCACGCGGTGATAGGCGCGTGCCGAAAGCCCGAGGCGGGTGAGGGCCGAGCGCACCAGCTGTTCACCACCCGCGTCCGGCTTGCAGTACTGCTCGGTTTCCTGCACGCCCAGCATCGCGTTTGTTTTTCCCTGGCGCGAGAGCTGCATCTCGCGGGCGCGGGCAGTACGTTCGCGCACCGCCTCGCTCGACTCGCCCCATTGTTTGCCCGCGATGTCGCTTTCCGCCACCGCCGGAACCTCGACCTGGATATCGATCCGGTCCAGCAGCGGGCCGGAAATGCGGCCGCGGTAACGGGCCACCTGTTCGGGTGTGCAGCGGCAGCGTTCGTTGTAGTGACCCAGGTAGCCGCAGGGGCAGGGATTCATTGCGGCTACCAGTTGGAAGCGTGCCGGAAATTCCGCCTGGCGTGCCGCCCGTGAAACGACGATTCGTCCCGATTCAAGCGGTTCGCGCAACACCTCGAGCACATTACGCGCGAACTCCGGCAGTTCATCGAGAAACAGCACGCCGTGCATCGCCATCGAAATCTCGCCCGGGCGCGGCTGGCTGCCGCCGCCAACCAGTGCCACGGCAGATGCGCTGTGATGTGGCGCGCGGTATGGGCGCTGTTTCCATCGGCTGACGTCAAACCCCTGGCTGCCGAGCGACTGGATGGCGGCAGATTCGAGCGCCTCGGCATCGGTCATCGGCGGCAGAATGCCGGCAAGCCGCTCCGCCAGCATCGTCTTGCCCGTGCCCGGGGGGCCGGCCATCAGAATGCTGTGCCCTCCGGCGGCGGCAATCTCGAGCGCCCGCCGGGCTTCGACCTGTCCTTTGACATCGGCCATGTCGGCAAGCGCCGGGGAGTCCGTTTGCGGGACTTGCCGTTGACAATCGAGTTGCTCGCGCCCGGCGAGATGGGCGCAAACTTCAAGAAGGCTTCGTGCGCCAAAAACCCTCGCTTGCCCCACCAGCGCCGCTTCGCCGGCACTCGCCGCGGGCAGCACGAAGGCACGCCCGGAGCCATGCGCCCGGTAGGTCATGGCAAGCGCTCCGCGAATCGGTCGCAACTCGCCCGTCAACGCCAACTCGCCCGCGAACTCGTACCGGCCGAGTTGATCCTTGGGCAACTGGCCGGAGGCAGCGAGTATGCCGATGGCAATCGGCAGATCGAACCGGCCGCTTTCCTTGGGCAAGTCGGCCGGAGCCAGATTGACGGTGATGCGCCGCGCCGGAAACTCGAAACGGCAATTGATCAGCGCGGAACGGACCCGATCGCGCGCCTCCTTGACCTCGGCCTCGGGCAAGCCAACGATGGTGAAAGCCGGCAGCCCCGCGGCCAGGTGCACTTCGGTGGTCACCAGCGGCGCGTCCATGCCCGATAGCGCCCGACTGTAGAGAACCGCGAGCGACATGGCCGGCTGCCAGCTCAGTCCTGGTTGCGGCCGCCGAGTGCACGCTCCAGTTCGGCGACACGGGCTTCCATGTGCGACAACTTCTCGCGAGTACGCTGGAGGACCGACTGCTGGACGTCGAACTCCTCCCGCGTGACCAGATCGAGCCGCGAGAACCAGCCCGACATCAATGCGCGCAGGTTCTTCTGCACGTCCTCGACCGGCGTGTTCGCGATCAGGTCATCGACGCGCCGGCTGATTTCATCGAGCACTTTGGTATCCACAGTGTTTGCCTCCCGCGGCGAGTGTAACAAACGGTGTCCCGCCATCTGCCTGCCCAGCTCTGGTGCATCCGTGCACAAGCCCGCACCAGCCTGATGCGGCACCGCACCACAAAAGTTTCCGCGAAATACAGTATCTATCTGTTTTATATAATTCTTTTGTCATGGTACGCGGATTGCGTACCGCACCATCGCACTTTTGTCTCATCCCGACCATCACGCAACAGGAGAACCAAATGTTTGAAGCAAAAAAGACCGCGCTTGCCGTCGCCACCGCCCTCGCGCTACCCGCCGTCGCCTCGGCGGAGCCAGCGATGCCGATTAGCGCCAATGTCACGTTCACCACCGATTATGTGTTCCGCGGTATTTCCCAGACCGACGAAAAGTTCGCCGTGCAAGGCGGATTCGACTGGGCCAGCGAACCGACCGGCATTTACGCCGGTGCGTGGGCTTCCAACGTCGACTTCAATTCAGACACGTCGGTAGAACTTGACGCCTACGTCGGCTGGGCGCAGAGCTGGGGCGACTGGGGTGTGGATGTCGGTTACCTGCACTACGACTACCCGGGCGAGAGCAGCCTGAACACCGACGAGATCTACCTCATAGGCTCCTGGAAATGGTTATCGGCGGCCTATAACTACACCATCAGCGACGAAGCATTCGGCATCACCGACGCCAAGGGCTCTGGCTATTTCAATGTTGCGGCCGAGTACTCCTTCCCGATGGGCTTGGCGATTGGCGGAAGCTACGGCACGACGATGTACGAAGGCACCTCGGGGGGCACACCCAACGACACCGGTGATTACGACGACTACAAGGTCTATGCGACCTACAGTGACGGCACCTATACCGGGCTGGATTACACGCTCGCCTGGACCGACACCGACATCGATAACCCTGCCGCTATCGCCGAGGATCGTGTCTTTTTCTCAATTTCCAAGAGCTTCTGAGTAACAACACAGGCCGATGACGCCATGCACCCGGCCTGTCACAACCCCGTTACGGCGCTACCCGACAGGCTATTCCGGCATCGCGTTGCTGCACTCAGCGCGGAGGGATTTCCTGTCGGCAACAGCGGCAGCGAGGGGTTGAAAAGCGGCCGCACCAACTCGGGGCCTTGTTAATTCATGCTGCACCAACTTGGTGCGAGTATCGGTTAAAAATTAGCCCGAAAAAGAATAAGATATTGATATTTATGTACTTTATTTGCTGGCACACATACTGCGAAAACACTGGCGCTGGTTCATCCGGATCTGGTGCCTGGCAGTGAACGATTCAGGTACCCGCATATTAATTCCCGGTGCAGAGCCGGGCTCAACATCATTAGGCAACTGGAGACAACATGAAACTCGTGAGTGCAGTGATCAAGCCGTTCAAGCTTGATGAGGTCCGCGAAGCTCTGTCCGCCATCGGCGTACAGGGCATCACCGTGACCGAAGTCAAGGGATTCGGCCGGCAGAAAGGACACACCGAGCTGTATCGGGGTGCTGAGTACGTCGTCGATTTTTTGCCGAAGGTAAAAATCGAAGCGGCAATCAAGGACGACGTTCTTGATCAGGCCATTGAAGCGATCGAAAAATCAGCCAACACCGGAAAAATCGGCGACGGCAAGATCTTCGTTTTCGATCTCGAACAGGTTGTACGTATCCGCACCGGCGAAACCGGCGCGGATGCTCTGTAAGGGAGAAAAAAGAATGCTCAGGAAAATTCTTTCACTGTCGGTGCTGACAGGCATCCTCACCGCTGCGACGCCGGCGATGGCAGAGGACATGCTGAATTCCGGCGACACGGCCTGGATGATTGTCGCCACAGTACTGGTCATCATGATGGCCGTTCCGGGCCTGGCGCTGTTCTATGGCGGGCTGGTGCGAACCAAGAACATGCTCTCGGTACTGATGCAGGTGTTTGTCACCTTCTCGCTGATGTCCATCCTGTGGGCGATGTTTGGCTACAGCCTGGCATTTACCGAAGGCCCGTTCAACTCGGTCATTGGCGGCTTCGGCAAGTCCTTCCTTGCGGGCATCACGCCGGACTCGCTTAGCGGTTCCATTCCGGAGTATGTGTTTGTCACCTTCCAGCTCACCTTCGCGGCAATCACGCCGGCACTGATCGTGGGTGCGTTCGCCGAGCGCATCAAGTTCTCTGCCGTACTGTTGTTCATGACGGGCTGGCTGTTCCTGTGCTACATCCCGATCGCACACATGGTCTGGGGCGGCGGTTACCTGGCCGGTCTGGGCGCAATGGACTTCGCGGGCGGCACGGTGGTGCACATCAATGCCGGTATCGCCGCACTGGTCGGCTGTATCGTACTTGGCAAGCGCGTTGGCTACGGCAAAGAGGCGATGCCACCGCACAACCTGACCTTTACCATGGTCGGTGCATCGCTGCTGTGGGTGGGCTGGTTCGGTTTCAACGTCGGCAGCGAACTCGCAGCTGACGGTACCGCAGGTCTGGTCCTGGTCAACACCCAACTGTGTACCGCTGCCGCAGTGATTGGCTGGCTGCTGATCGAATGGATTGCCCGCGGCAAGCCGACCATGCTCGGTGGTGCGTCCGGTGCCATTGCGGGTCTGGTCGCAATCACGCCGGCTTGCGCATTTGTCGGACCGATGGGCGCAATCATCCTCGGCCTCATCGCCGGCATTATCTGCTTCTGGGCAGTAACCGGTTTGAAGTCGATGTTTGGCTACGACGACTCGCTCGACGTGTTCGGCGTGCACGGCGTCGGCGGCATTGTCGGTGCGATTGGCACCGGCTTCCTCGCCTCGACATCGTTCGGCGGTGGCGGCTTTGCCGAAGGCGTGACCATGGGCGGTCAGGTCTGGGTGCAGATCGTAAGTGTGCTCGTCACAATTGTCTGGACAGGCGTCATAAGTTTCATCCTGTTCAAGATCGTCGACATGATCGTCGGCTTGCGGGTGCCGGAAGACGAGGAAAGAGAAGGCCTCGATGCAACCCAGCACGGCGAAGTGGCCTATCACCTGTAATTAACCCCTGTAACACCCTCCCCCTTACGGGCGCCCTTCGGGGCGCCCGTTTTTTATTTCTTCCGCCTCAATCCGCGAGGCGGGACAGCCGCAAAGCAACGAGGTTGGTCGGGTCGAGGCCGGCACGCTGGTAGAACGCAATGGCAGCGGCATTGTCACGGTCGGCGAGCAACTGGGCGCGGGTTGCGCCCTGCGCTGCGGACCAGTCGATCACGCTGCGTAACAGCGCACGGCCAATGCCTTGTCCGCGAAAGCGCTCGGCGACGATGACATCCTCGATCCACACCGAGGGCGCACCCTCCGCTGTCGAGATCACCAGTTGCCCGCTCGCCATGCCCGCCACTTCGCCGCCGCTGCGGGCAACGAACAGAGCGGCCCGGTCATGCGGCTGGCGCAGCAAGCACATCAAACCGCGCTGCTGGCGGCCGGGATCAGCAGCGAAGTCCTGCTCGATCGCAAAGAGTGACTGCAGCAGTTCAACCAGTTGCGCAACATCGGATTCTGCTGCGCGCGCGATTTGCACCATCCTTGTGACTCCTCCCGAAGATGACGGCTGCGCGCCACGACGGCACGGCTATCCGGGTCAGTCGCCTGCCGCGTACATGATGATCGACAACAGATGAATGGGTGTTTCGATCAGGTTTTCCGGTCCGTGCGGAATATCGCCACGAAACGTCAGCGAGTCGCCGGGCTCCAACATATAGCGCTGCTGTCCGTGACGATACTCGAGCCGGCCCGCGAGCAAGTAGATGAATTCGGTACCCGGATGTTCGAACGTCGGGAACACTTCCGACGCATCGTCCATCGTGATGAAGAATGGCTCGAAGGTCTTTTTCGGTCCCTGGTCGTAGGCAAGCAGGTGGTAGGTGTGGCCACGCCGGGTGCCGCGCCGGACGACCTCCATGCCGTCACCTGCCTTGACGTGTTGCGCGCCGCCGGTCGGCACGTTGTAGTGACGAAACAGGTGTGACAGCGATACGCCGAGCGCCTGCGCAAGTCTTGACAGCGTCTCGAGGCTGGTCGACACCTGACCATTTTCAATCTTCGACACCATGCCACGGGAAATGCCCGCCTGCGCCGCCACTTCGTTGATGGTGAGTTTGTCCTTGAGCCGCAGTTCCTTGACAACGTTGCCGACGTAGCGGTCGAGCGAGCGTCCGTCGGCCGCGACCGCACCGGGACGCGTGCGCGCAGTGTCCGCCCCGGACCCGGGCCTGGACTTCGATGGCGCCGGTTTCGTCTTTCCTCTAGAGGTCGCCATTCGCTCCGGGAGTCCAGTCGGTCCCCGCAAGCGGCACCCTCGCCATGGCTGCCGCTTCAACGCTCAGCGCCACCAGGTCCTCCCGCTCGAGATGATGGACATTCTGCTTGCCGCAGGCACGCGCGATGGTTGTGAGTTCCATGTTGAGCGTCCTGAGATAATTCCGGGCGCGCCTGGCGCCCACTTCGGGATCGAGCCGCTGCTCGAGTTCCCGGTCCTGCGTCGTCACGCCCACCGGACACAGGCCGGTGTGGCAATGATGGCAGAAGCCGGCGGCCGTGCCTATTTTCTCGTACCCCTCGGCGGCCGAATGATGCGCGCCGTTCTGGATGTAGGTGTCGCTGTTACAGCCCAGCGCCACCAGCATTCCCTGGCCGATCGATACCGCGTCGGCACCCATCGCCAGCGCCTTGGCAACATCGGCGCCGGTACGAATTCCGCCGGACACGATCAACTGCACCTCGTCCTTCATGTTGAGGTCCTCCAGCGCATCGACTGCCTGGCGCAGTGCCCCGAGCGTGGGAATGCCGACATGCTCGATGAATACCGATTGCGTCGCCGCCGTCCCGCCTTGCATGCCATCGAGCACGATCACATCGGCACCCGAGTGCACGGCGAGCTTGACGTCGTGAAAGGTGCGGGTCGCGCCGATCTTGACGTAGATCGGTATTTCCCAGTCGGTAATCTCGCGCAGTTCCTTGATCTTGATTGCGAGATCGTCGGGACCGGTCCAGTCGGGATGACGGCAGGCGGAACGCTGGTCAACGCCTTCGGGCAGTACACGCATGCTTGCCACGCGCGGATTGATCTTCTGCCCCAGCAGCATGCCACCACCGCCGGGTTTGGCGCCCTGTCCGATCACCATTTCGATCGCGTCAGCCTTGCGCACATCGTCGGGATTGAATCCGTAGCGCGAAGGCAGGCACTGATAGACGAGCGTTTTCGATGACTGACGCTCTTCCGGCGTCATTCCGCCGTCGCCGGTGGTGGTAGAGGTGCCCGTGTCGCTTGCCGCCCGGCCCAGCGCCTCCTTGACGTTGGCCGAAAGCGATCCGAAGCTCATCCCGGCAATGGTGATCGGAATCGCCAGCTCGACCGGCTTCTTCGCGTAACGTGTGCCCAGTACCGTGCGCGTGACGCATTTCTCGCGATAACCCTCGAGCGGGTAACGCGACATCGAAGCCCCCAGGAAAACCAGGTCGTCGAAATGCGGGACTTTGCGCTTTGCGCCGAGGCCACGAATTTCGTACAAGCCGGTGGCCGATGCACGATGAATATAGTCAATGATCTTGTGGTCGTAACCCGCGCTTTCCTCGCGCTGGATACGGTGTTTTGCTTCGATTGTCGTATTCATGTTGTCCTCACGATAAGTTCGATCAGGGCGCGCCATGACCTGCGCGCTCAATACTCCTGATCGGCGTCGGCATTCCAGTGGTAGAGCTCACGCTTCGACGCAACGCGCCGGAACTGTTTCGGATCATGTTTGATGCGGGCGCGCGCCAGCAACTCCTCGACCGCGACGAAGTCCGCGTCGCTCATCGGTTCCTCGTGAGCGTCGGCGCCGAACGAGGCAACCTTGCCGCGCACATAGATCACTGCTTCATACAGGGAATCGCCAAGTGCGTCGCCAGCATCACCGCAGATCACCAGCCTCCCGGCCTGCGCCATGAACGCAGAGAAGTCGCCGACCGAGCCGCCGACGACGATGTCGACCCCTTTCATCGAAATGCCGCAGCGAAGCGAGGCATCTTTCTCGATCACCAGCAGCCCGCCGTGAGCCGCGGCACCCGCTGACACCGAGGCGAAACCCTTCACATGCACTGTGCCGGAGACCATGCCTTCAGCGACGCCGGGGCCGACGTTGCCGTTGACGTTGACCTGCGCGAGCTTGTTCATCCCGGCGCAGTAGTAACCGGCGTGGCCATCGACGTCGATCCGTACCGGTGCGTCAACGCCGACCGCGATATTGTGCGTGCCATCGGGGTTGATGACATCGACATGCGTAACGCCGGTGCCGGCAAGGTCATGGTGCAAGAACCGGTTCAGCTCGCGCAGCGGTTGCGCGGCCAGGTCAAACGTCAGTCTGTTCTTTGCCTCTGGCGCCACGTTCACGACACCCTCCATACATAAATCTCCTCCGGAACCGGTTCGAATACGTTCGCGTTCTTTACCCCGGGAAGCCGGGCCAGCGAGCGATACTCGGAAGAAACGGCAACGTAATCCTCAGTCTCGGCGACCACCGCAGGCTTGCACGCAAATGCATCGCGCACCAGTGCAAGCGCTTCGCGCGAACCCATCAGGAAAGTGTAGAAGCCGTCAAGCTCATCAAAGCCGCTGCGAATCGCGGATTCGAGATCATCTCCCTCGCGCATGCGCCATTCGAAGTACCGGCAGGCCGCCTCGGTGTCATTGTCGGTGTCGAACCGGATCCCCAGCGGTTCCAGTTTGCGGCGGATCTGATACGGGTTGGACAGCGAACCATTGTGGACGAGGCAAAAGTCCTCTCCGGCGGTGAACGGATGGGCACGGTCCGGCGTCACCGCCGATTCGGTGGCCATGCGCGTATGCCCGACGAGGTGTGTGCCCGTCAGCGTGTCAAAGTCATAACGTGCAGCGACGTCGGCCGGATTGCCGATGTCCTTGTAGATATCGACCTGCCGCCCGGCGCACAGCACATGAAGGTCCGGAAATACCCTGGCGGCCCAGGGCCGCACCGAAGCAGCCGGTTCGTCACAAGTCAGCACGGCATGATTGCCTTTGGTACGAATCGCCGCTTCGGTACCGAAATGCCTGATGAACTCGGCTTCGAATCCTGCCCAGTCGTACTCCCATTCCGGCGCACACAGACTGTACTTGCGCTGGTCCTCCGGCAGTGCCTCGGTGAACACGGCCAGTCCGGCAGAATCGGGGCCGCGCTCGGTCATGCCGATCAGCATCGGCATCATCAGCGAACCCAGTTGTTCGCGCAGTTGCGGTTTCTTGACGAGTAATCCAACAATGCCACACATATGCTTCGCCTCTTGAAATCCCGAAACGGAAAACGGGGGTCAGAAAAACTCCACGTAACGGTCGCGTTCCCAATCCGAAACGTGACGCATGTATTCAACCCATTCCATCCGCTTTAGCTTCAGGAATTCCTGTGATACGTCTTCGCCAAGTGCGGCGCGGAGGACCTTGTCCTTTTCGAATTCGTCGAGCGCCTCGACAAGATTCTGCGGCAGAAGATCGACGCCCGCTTTCTTGAGCTTTTGTGGCGACCATTCGTACAGGTTTTCGTTAATCGGCTTGCCCGGATCGAGCTTGCGCTCGACCCCGTCCATGCCGGCGGCAAGAATCGCGGCGGTTGCCAGGTAAGGGTTCGCCGAGCCGTCTGGCAAACGAAGTTCGAGCCGGCCATAAGGGATGCGGACACAGGCGGTACGATTGTTGTCGCCATAAGCAATATAGGCGGGAGCCCAGGTTGCGCCGGACAGGGAGCGGCCAACAACCAGCCGCTTGTAGGAGTTGACCGTCGGTGCCACGATGGCGCTGAGCGCCCGCGCATGTGCCAGCACTCCGCCCAGAAAGTGATAGGCAAGAGTGGACAGTCCGAGACCGTTGGCGTCCTTGTCGTCCTGGAACAGGTTCTTGACCTTGTTGTTTCCGATCGAGATGTGGAAATGGCACCCGGTGCCGGTCCGATTGGAAAACGGCTTTGGCATGAAAGTCGCGATCATGCCCATCGACTTGGCGATCTCCGATGCCGCCATCTTGAAGAAGACGTAGCGATCCGCCGTGGCGAGGGCGTCACCGTAGGTGAAGTTCACTTCGAACTGTCCGTTGGAGTCCTCGTGATCAATCTGGTAGACGTCCAGACCGACGGAGCGGGATGCCGTCGTTAACGCGTCGAGGAACTGGCTGGCGCGTGCCAGTCCCTTGTAGTCATAACAGGGTTTCTCGAGCACATCGGAATCGTCGACCGGCGCAAGGGAGGCATCGTCGAGGCGCTTGATCAGCATGAACTCCGGCTCCACCCCCGTGTACATGGTCATGCCGCGTTTCTTGAGTTCGGCGAGCTGGCGCTTGAGAATCACCCTCGAGCAGTACTGATAGGGTTTGTCATGTACGTAACCATCACAAACGATACGGGCAAACCCCGGCATCCATGGAATCGGTGACAGCGTCGCAAGATCTCCGCGCGCCATGTAATCCGGTCCGTGCGGACCCATGCCTAAACCCCAAACGGCAAAACCCGCGAAACCGGCGCCGTCATTCAGGATCATGTCGAGATGTTCGACCGGCACTGCCTTGGCTTTGGCAGAACCATGGATATCCACGAACTGCGCCAGTATGTACTTGATACCGTGTTCGTCGAGCATCTTCTTTGCTGCTTGTGGCTTCATGGTTTCCTCCGTCAGGAAATGTTTGGTTCAGGCCGGCGGCGAAGCCGCAAGCACGATGTCAGATCCCACCGGCCCGCCGCCGAGATCCAGGGCAATTTCGTTTAACGTGTCCCATAGGTAGGCAGCCATGGTCGGATCGCACCAGATCCGGTAACACAGGCGTGCATCGACATCGCGACGGATCACCAGCACGGTCACGCCGGCCATCGTCGTCATCACGGCATTGCCGCCGCCAACCTTGCGGAATTCGAAGCTGCAGGTCTCGACCATCAGATCGTTGACGCGGTCGCCGACCAGTGCGAAGCCGGCATCGTTGCGGTGGACCGGGTAGACGCCTTCGGCACAATGTTTCAATGCCGGGATGACTCGCGCGCACAATGCCGTTTGCGGACTGTCTTCGATAAAGAACTCGCTGTCGCCAAGGCGCACGACGAGGCTGTTGTCACCGGCTTGCGCCCAGCCGTTAACCGGCGGAAGCGCAATGCCCTGCTCCCTGGCCCAGTCGGCAGACTTGCTGCCTTTGAAGCCTGTCTTGCGCAGACAGCTCAGATCGGCAATACCGACAATTTCCGCGCGCGCTGCATCCGCCTCGTCGATACTGGCTGCAACCGCCATCGCGTTGACCTCTACGAAGCGCGCGCCGAGCGCTTGCAGACGGCCCAGAACCGGGCTGGCGCGGGTCGCTTCCGTGCTCATGCCGCTGCCTCCACGGTTGCCGCTTTCTGCCGCTCGCCGGCCGGGTCGTAGAATGGAAAGGCCGCAACCTGCGCTTCAAGCATGCGGCCATCGGCGACCCGCACGAAAAACCGCGTGCCGGTTGCCGCCATGTCAGGGGAGATCATCGCCAGCCCGATGTGCTTTCCGAGCGCGGGGCTCCACGCAACGCTGGTGACACGCCCGGCGATGCCGCCGTTACGGATGATCAGATTGCACTCGCCAGGCGCGCTGTCGCCGGCAGCGCCGGCGAACGTGAAACCAACCAGTTGGCGCTGCAACGGGCGACCTTGCAGGATCCTTACCGAGCGCTGGCCAACGAAGAACGGTTTGTCCATCTTCAGCGCCCACTGCATCCCGGCTTCCAGCGGATTGGTCAGGCCATCGGTATCCTGCCCGATGACGATGTGGCCTTTTTCAAGGCGAAGCAGTCGCTGCGCTTCGACGCCGAACGGACGGATGCCAGCATCGCGACCCGCCTCCATGATCGCCAACCAGACGTGCGGTGCGTTGTCAGCCGCAACGTGAATTTCGTAGCCGAGTTCGCCGACAAAACCGACTCGCATGATTCGCGCCGCAACGCCCGCCAACAGTCCTTCGCGGACCCCGAGATAGGGATACGCCTGCGGCGAAAGATCAACGTCGGTGATGCCTTGAAGAACCTGGCGGGACAACGGACCGGCGAGGTTCATCGCGCCGTAGTGGCCGGTGACATTGACAATCCCCACGCGCATCCGCCACATCGTGTTCAGTCGCGTCAACTCGCGATAGACGTTGGCCGATCCTGTGGTCGTGGTTGTAAAGTAAAAACTCTGCTCCGCGAGCCGCGCGACGACCCCGTCGTCGACAATCACGCCGGCCTCGTCGAGCATCAGGGCGTAACGGGTCATCCCGGTCTTGAGGTTGGCGTAGCGGCCGGTATAGACGCGCTCGAGAAATTCGGCCGCATCCGGCCCATGCACCTCGATCTTGCCCAGCGTACCGACATCGATGAGGCCCGCCGCCTGCCGCACCGCTGTGGCTTCCTCGCGCACTGCCTCGGCGCGGGCGCGTCCCGCAACCGCATAATATTCGGGCCGCAACCAGTTACCTGCGTGCATGAACACCGCGCCATGTTCTTCATGCCGGGCGTGCAGCGCCGTGACCCTGCGCGGGTGGAATCCGCGACCGGCAAGATGCGACATCGGCACCGGATGGTAGAAAGGCCGCGCGGTCGTCGATCCGACTTCACCCGGCGGCAGGCCCATGATGCGCGCCAGAATCCGGATTGCATTCATGTTGGAATGCTTGCCCTGGCTGGGCCCCATGCCGATCGTCGAATAACGCTTCAGCAACTCGATATTGTCGAAGCCTTCCAGCGCAGCGTGCTCGAGGTCCTTCAGCTGCAAGTCCTCGTCAAAGTCGACGAAATTCTTCGCTTTGGGGTGCGCAAAAACCGGATACGGGTGATTGACGCCGGCGCCGTCGCGCCCAACCTCCCCGGCTGCACCTGCCGCATAGCCGAGATAGCGCGCCGCCTCCAGGCCGGCACGTTCGCCGTCGGCACGGCGCTGCGCATAGACGCCGTTGACGCGCCCTGCCGCGAACACACCCTCGGGCAACGTCGCGGGCACGAACTGCCCGAGCGCTTCGTCGTATCGCATCTGCGCGCCTGCCTGATAGAGCAGCGGCGCTGCGGGCGCATAGCCGACACTCATCACCACGCCGTCGCAGGCGACCGTCTCGGCGCGCGACGGATCAGGACTGCCGTCATCGTGCAGAGCACAAACCACCGCCCCCGTCACTGCCGTCTTGCCTTGTGCCTCGAACACGGTATGGCCCTGCAGCACGCGGATGTTCCGCCGCGCAATTTCTCCGGCAGCGCCATTCGCATTCGTCGAACGATTCAGGTCGACAATCGCCGCAACGTCGACTCCGTTGGCCAGCAAGTCGAGCGCCGCGTGATAGCCGTCGGCGTTGGCCGTCAATACCAGCGCACGCCGCATCGGCCTGACTGCATAGCGGTAAATCAGGCGTTGTGCCGCCGACGCGAGCATGACTCCGGGCAGGTCGTTGTTGCGGAAAACAGCGGGCTGCTCGAACACGCCTGCGGCCACAACGGCGGCGCGCGCGCGCATCTTGGTGATACGGGTGGCGTCAACCAGCGGAATCCAGTGATCGGCGTAGTAACCGGCGGCGGTCGTTCCGGTGCGGACACTGATGCCAGGCAACTGGGCGATCCGGCCGCGCAGTTCGTCGAGATCGCCCGGCGCCCCCGGCACACCCCCCCGCTGGTAACCGAGACTGCCGCCGATGTGTGCGTTCTCGTCGACAAGGACCACCGACGCGCCGGCTTCAGCGGCGGCGACAGCGGCTGCCATTCCGGAAGGCCCGGCACCGACGACCAGCACATCGCAGAAATCGTAGCGTTTGGGCGTCCGGATGCGCGGCGTCCCGGGATCGACGCGACCGAGGCCGGTGATCCGCCGGAATACCCCCTCCCACCAGCCGGCAAGAAACCGGGGACTGTGAAACGCCTTGTAATAGAACCCGACGGGCAGGAACGCGGACAGCTTGTCGAGCAATCGCGCCCTGTCGTTTTCCAGACCACCGAAGGTATTGACGGCCGTAACGGCACTGCCGTGCACGACAGGCTCGACATCGCCGCGCAAATTGAGCCTTTGACCCGCCTGGAACAACGCATTGACGTCATGATTGGCCATTGACATGACGCCACGCGGGCGGTGGTACTTGAAGCTGCGGCCAAGCACGCTCGCGCCGTTCGCGAGCAGCGCGCTGGTGACGGTATCGCCGGCAAAGCCTGAATAGCCCTTGCCCTCGAAATCGAACCGCACCGGTTTCGTCCTGTCGATCCACTCGCCGGGCAATGGTGCAAGGCGCGATGTCATTGCGGCGTCCCGTCCCACATGTAGGTCCGCAGCACGCGGTCGCGCGCCGTGTCGCGTTCCGCGACAAACCACACCCCGCTCGGCACGTGGAGCCACCATTCCCGCTTCACCGCCGGCGCGCCGTTGCGATTGAACACGTAGTCCGCCCACGCGGCGTCCGAACAAGTGTCCGGGTCAGGCATCGGCGTGACTTCGCCGGCGCAGTGGAACTCCGACACCGGCCTCGGCCCGTTTACCGGACAGCGCATGGTTTTCACAGTAGCCGCGCCTCCCTCGCCGGCAGCGACCTCAATGCTTGCCGCCATGCCCGACCACATTGCCCGGCGAGACCGACGGGCTGCACCCGCAACCGGTCAGGCGCAGACATATGAGTAATCGACGCTTCTGTCGCTGACATTCAGTGGCCCACCGATGCAGCGCCTTTCTCGCCGGTCAGTTCGTAGTTTTCGAATCGCTGCAGCGAAAACCCCCGGATCAGCTCGTGATCGCGGCCGTTGGCGACCGTGTAAGACATCGTCTTGCCACTCACCGGCGTCGCCTTGAAGCCCCAGGTGCCCCATCCCGCATCCAGGTAGAACCCGTCTACCGGTGTCTTGCCCATGATCGGCGCAAAGTCCGGAGTCATGTCGGCCATGCCCGCCCACTGCCGGTTGACCTTGACGTGCGAGAGACACGGGAACAGATCGAGCATCTGCGCGCTGAGCGATTCGACAAAATCGAACGTGGAACGCGTCGAGTGCAACTCGTAGGGATCGAGCGAAGCGCCCATCACGAGCTCGCCGCGGGCAGACTGCGAAACGTATACGTGCAGACTGCCCGATACGATGATTGGATCGAGCCAGCGCTTCATCGGTTCGCTCACCATCGCCTGCAGCGGGTGGATGCTGATCGGCGTGCGCAGGCCCGCCATTTCGGCGATGCGCGGCGTCGAGCCGGCAACGGCACACAACACCTTTCGGGTCTGGACGGAACCGCGGTTGGTGCGAACTCCCGTGACCCTTCCGTGCTCGATGTCTATTCCCAGCACTTCCGTTCGCTGGTGAATCTCCACCCCGCGCTGGTCCGCGCCGCGCCCGTAGCCCCATGCCACAGCGTCGTGCCGCGCGATCGCACCGGGCGCGTGATACAACGCGCCGAGGACGGGCGCCTGGCCGCCACAGGCCAGATCCATCTGCGGCACCGCCCTGGCAACATCGTCGGGTCCGACCAGTTCGCTGGCAACGCCAAAATGCTTGTTGACCTCGGCGCGCCAGCGCATGGTGCGCAATGCCGAATCCGTGTGCGCGAGCGTGTAGTGGCCGCGATTGGCGTAGAACAGGTTGAGATCCATGTCGGCGGAAAGGTCCTGCCACAGGCGCACCGACTCGTCGTAGAACGCCACGCCCTCCGGCGTGAGATAGTTCGAGCGGATGATTGTCGTATTGCGCGCCGTGTTGCCGCCGCCGATATAACCCTTTTCCAGAACAGCGACATTGGTGATGCCGTGGTCACGCGCCAGGTAGTAGGCAGCCGCGAGACCATGCCCGCCGGCACCGATGATTACGACGTCATAGGTCGGCCTGAGCTTTCCCGGTACCCGGAACATGCGTGGCTCCGGGTACGAGCGTGACAGCGCGAAACGTAACAGCCGGTGCGGCACGGGGACGATCCAGGCATTGGCGATGCCGATAATGCTGCGACGCAGCGGCAAGAAAGTCAATACCCACAGGAATAATTAATTCTTGTCAGTAAACACACCCATGCGCGTTTTTCTGTCCTCGGCGGACAAAAAGCCCAATTTCACGGTCTGTTAGAATCCGCCGAACCGTTCACCGGAGCATCCATGACCGATCCGACCCCATTCAATCGCCCCGCGCGCAGGCTGCGGGGCGGTCAACCGCGCAAAACCGCATGTTGCGTCACAAAACCGCGGTGAGTCGGTGAAACTCGCGTTCATCCTCGATCCGCTGGACAGCCTCAAGACGTACAAGGACACGTCCTACGCGATGATGCAGGAGGCGGTTGAGCGCGGCCACCGTCTGGTTGCCATGCGACAGGAGGATCTGGTCTGGCAGAGCGGCCGGGTCGTCTGTTATGCCCAGGACCTGCAACTCACCGGTAACGACAAGGACTGGTACCGGGTCAGCGGGCGGCGCGCGATGTCTCCCCGCGATTTCGACTGCATCATCATGCGCAAGGACCCGCCCTTCGACATGGAATATGTCTACAGCACGTACCTGCTGGAATTGGCGGAAAAGGACGGCACCCCGGTATTCAACAGCCCGCGGGCCATTCGCGATTTCAACGAGAAACTGTCGATCGCCCGTTTTGCACAGTTCACGGTGCCGACACTGGTGACGCGGCATGAATCGCTGATCCGGGATTTTGCCGATGAGCACGGCGATGTGATTCTGAAACCGCTGGACGGGATGGGCGGCGCATCGATCTTCCGGTCCCGCCACGACGACCCCAACCTCGGCGTCATCATCGAAACACTGACCCAGCTTGGACGGCGCACCATCATGGCGCAGCGCTTCATCCCCGAGATCAGCGATGGCGACAAGCGCGTTCTCGTAATCGACGGCGAACCCGTGCCCTACACGCTTGCGCGCATTCCCAAACCCGGCGAGAACCGCGGAAACCTGGCGGCGGGCGGCCGCGGAGTGGCAATGCCGATCACGCCCCGGGAACGCGAAATCGCGGAGACGCTTGGCCCGGAACTCAAGCGCTGCGGCCTGTTGCTGGTCGGCCTCGACGTGATCGGAGGAAACCTGACCGAAGTCAACGTCACCAGCCCAACCTGCATGCGCGAAATCCACGACCAGACCGAGTGCAACGTCGCCGGCATGTTTATCGACGCGCTGGAGAGAAAACTTGCTCAGTAGACGTTCGGCCGTACGGCGATTCGCGGCTGCCGTATGAAGCTGCGAACCCGGCGCGCCCGCGCTTGCAGCGTTACAATCGCCACATTGGCAGACCAGCACCTGCGCTGAAGATGGTTGGAATACTCCTGATTACCCACGGCACTCTGGGCGAAAGCCTGATCCAATGTGCCAGCCACGTGATGGGCGCCCGCCCGCCGTACGTCATGCAGATCGGCATCACCCCACAGGACGATCCCGAACAGATTGTGCCGCAGGCAATCAAGCTCTTGCGCACACTCGACCAGGGCAACGGCGTGCTGGTGTTTTCCGACATCATCGGGGCAACACCCTGTAATATCGCGGCCCGGCTGCTGACCCCCGGGAAAGTGGAAGGGGTCGCCGGCGTCAACCTGCCGATGCTGATACGCGCGCTGACTTACCGGGACGATCCGTTACGTATCGTCGTCGGCAAAGCGCTGTCGGGTGGCGCGGAAGGCGTCATGCAAATCCCCTTCACTCAGGTTCGCAATGCTGCGTCGGGACATCGAAATCGTTAACCGCCTGGGCCTGCATGCCCGGGCGTCAGCCAAGCTGACCCAGCTCGCCAGCGGCTTCCAGAGCGAAGTGTGGATGTCGCGCGACGGCCGCCGCGTCAATGCCAAGAGCATCATGGGCGTCATGATGTTGGCGGCGGCAAAGGGAAGCAGCGTTGAACTCGAAACGGACGGACCGGACGAGCAGAAGGCAATGGACGCATTGGTGGCCTTGATCGAGGACAAGTTCGGAGAGGGTGAATGAGCGCTTGTCATCTTCTCGTCACGCGAGCACTGCAGTCTCCGGCATCGGCCCAAGACCGGCGATGGGCCAGAACATCCAGTGAGCCTCGCTGGCTCGACGGGCTTGGCAATTTCATGAGTTTCCCAACTTCATGAGTTTTACGATACATGGCGTCGGAGTGTCCGGCGGCATTGCCATCGGGCGGGCCCAACTCGTGTCCCATGCGCAGCTCGAAGTCGCGCACTACGACATTCCGGAATCACAGGTCGCAACCGAGAAATCGCGTTTCGATGCGGCAATCGCCCAGGTGCGCGAAGACCTGACGGAACTCGCCGACCACATTCCCCCAGGCGCACCGCCGGCGGAATTCGAAGCCTTTCTCAACCTGCACCGCATGATCCTCGAGGATTCGACGCTGTCCAAAGTCCCGAAGCAGCTCATCGAATCCATGCGCTGCAACGCCGAGTGGGCGCTGAAGCTGCAAATGGACGCTTTGGTGGAACAGTTCGCCAACATCGAAGACGCATATCTGCGGGAGCGCAAGGCCGACATTCACCAGGTGGTAGAGCGCGTGCTGAAGGCCCTGCTCGGACGCCCCGGCTACGCGGTGCGCGGCATCCCGGAAGAAAACGCCATACTGGTGGCGCACGATTTGTCTCCGGCCGACGTGATCGTGTTCAAGCAACATCATTTCGCGAGCTTCATTACCGACCTCGGCGGTGCGACATCACACACCGCGATCGTTGCGCGCAGTCTCAACATCCCCTCGGTAGTGGCCTTGCATCTGGCGCGAACGCTCATCCGCGAGAACGAAACGCTGATCGTCGACGGCAACAACGGGGTGGTCATCGTCAATCCCGATGAGTCCGTCCTTACCGAATACAGGCTGCGCCAGGGACAATGGCAACTGGAGCGCGAGAAACTCAAACGCATCACGCGGACCAGAACCGCCACGCTGGACCATATCGACGTTGAATTGCACGCCAACATCGAATTGCCCGAAGACGTTGCCGTGGCGAAAGAAAACGGCGCCACCGGCATTGGCCTGTTTCGTACCGAGTTCCTGTTTCTGAACCGCGGCGACCTGCCCAGCGAGGACGAACAGTTCGAGGCTTATCGACGGGTTGCCGAAGAGATGGAGGGCATGCCGGTCACGATCCGGACATTCGACCTCGGCGCCGACAAGCAGGTGGAGAATTTCGGCCGCGTCGCGCCGAATCCGGCGCTTGGCTTGCGCGCCATCCGCCTGTGCCTCGCCGAGCCGCGTTTATTCCACCACCAGTTGCGCGCCATCCTGCGCGCCTCGCATTACGGCAAGATCCGCATCCTGATTCCGATGCTGTCCTCGATGCACGAAATCGAACAGGCACTGCATCTCATCGCCGAGGCCAAGGAGTCGCTCGACGCGCAGGACATACCGTACGACGACACGGTCGAAGTCGGCGGAATGATCGAGGTGCCGGCGGCCGCATTGTCGGTCAACATGTTCATGCGCAAGCTCGACTTCGTGTCGATCGGCACCAACGACCTGATCCAGTACACACTGGCGATCGACCGCAGCGACGATTCGGTCGCGCACCTCTACGATCCGTTGCACCCCGCCGTCCTGGAGCTGGTTTCGCACATCATCCGCAGCGCCAACCGCGCCGGAAAACCGGTTGCGGTATGCGGCGAAATGGCCGGCGACACGCGCCTGACGCGCTTGCTGCTCGGCTTCGGCTTGCGCCAGTTTTCCATGCACCCTGCCTATCTGCTGGCAGTCAAGCAAATCGTGCTTCAGACGGGCGTGTCGGATCTGGCGGGAACAACCCAGAAGATCCTGCGTAGCCACGTCTCCGACCGCATCGAGAATCTGCTGCAGCGAATGAACGTCTGAAGCGCCTGCGCCGCCGATGCGATTCGATTCCGACCAGCTTCCCCAGCGGCTAAAACGCGAGCTCGCGCCGCTCTACGTGGTATTCGGCGAGGAGTTGCTGCTGGCGCTCGAAGCCGCGGACCGCATCCGAGCCGCCGCCGTCGCTGCCGGTTTCGAGGAGCGCGAGGTCTTGATCTCGGAGGCAAACTTTGACTGGAGCGCGCTGCGCGAAGCGGGTCAAAGCCTTTCGCTGTTTGCCAGCAAACGGGTGGTCGACCTGCGCATCCCCTCCGGCAAGCCCGGAAGAAACGGCGCCGAAGCGCTGGTCGAATACTGCGCCTCGCTGCCGCCGGACACGCTTACCATCGTGAGCCTGCCGGGGCTCGATCGCCAGGCACTGGGATCGCGCTGGTTCGGCGCACTGGAGAAAGCCGGCGAGACCGTTCACGCCAGGGCGGTAACCCGCGATCAGCTTCCGGGCTGGATTGCAAAACGCCTGGCGCAACAGGAACAAAACGCTTCGCGCGAAACGATCGACTTCATTGCCGACCGCGTCGAAGGCAATCTGATGGCGGCGCATCAGGAGGTGCAGAAGCTGGCGCTGCTGTTTGCGCCGGGAGAACTACCTTTCGGCGATGTCAGGAATGCGGTGCTGGACGTTGCCCGCTTCAATGTATTCGATCTTGGCGTGACCATCTTGCGCGGCAATCGCGCCCATTTCGTTCGAATGATAGACGGGCTGCGCGGCGAGGGGGCCGCCGTGCCGCTGGTACTGTGGGCCGTCGCCGAGGAAGCGCGGGCAATGGGCCGTGTCAGAAGCCTGCTCGACCGCGGCGTTTCGATGCGCCAGGCAATGCAGGACCTTCGCATATGGGGCGACCGGCAGAAATTGCTGCCGCAGGCACTGCGCAAACTCGACCAGCCGCAGCTGCTGCTCGCGCTGCGCAAAGCAGCGCAAGTCGACAGGATGGCAAAAGGGCTGTCAAAAGGCGATGTTTGGGATGCCTTGCTGGACCTCGGCATGACAATGATGCCGCAAGGTTGATCCGGGGCGGGACCTTCGCATCTGCGAATCCCTGTAAAATCACGTCATACCGGCGGGCACAACACTCCCATGGATATCCAGTCTTACATGTACGGCATCGGCCGCGACGCGCGCAGCGCTTCACGCGAGCTTGCGCGCGCCGAGACGCGCGCGAAAAACCTGGCCCTCGAAACGATTGCCGTGGCCATCGAACGCAACAGCGCCGAACTGCTGCGGGCGAACGCCAGGGATGTCGAGGCGGCAACCGCCAAAGGTCTGGATGCGGCCATGGTCGACCGCCTGACCCTGAGCGAGAAGAGCGTCGCCGCGATGGCCGAGGGATTGCGCCAGATTGCGCAGCTACCCGACCCGGTCGGCGAGATCAGCGACATGCGCTATCGCCCGAGCGGCATTCAGGTCGGACACATGCGCGTGCCGCTCGGTGTGATCGGCATCATTTACGAATCGCGTCCGAACGTCACCGCAGACGCGGCAGGCCTGTGCCTGAAGGCCGGCAACGCCGCCATCCTGCGCGGCGGCTCCGAGGCGATTCACTCGAATCAGGCCATCGGCGCTTGCGTGCACGAAGGTTTGCGCGCCGCCGGATTGCCGGAGCATGCAGTGCAGGTCATCGAAACGACCGATCGTGCCGCGGTTGGCGAACTGATTACGATGAAGGAATACGTAGACATCATCGTGCCGCGCGGCGGCAAGGGCCTGATCGAGCGCGTTTCAAACGAAGCGCGAATTCCGGTGCTGAAGCACCTGGACGGCGTGTGCCACGTCTACATCGACGACCGCGCCGATAGCGAAAAAGCCATACGCATCGCCGACAATGCCAAGACACAGCGCTACGGCACCTGTAACACGCTCGAAACGCTGCTGGTGCACAGGGATATTGCCGCCGCCATCCTGCCGCCGCTGGCAAGAATCTATGTCGGCAAGGGCGTGGAGTTGCGCGGTGACGAAGCAGCGCGTGCGCTGGTTGCCGAAATGAAACCGGCGACGGAGGAAGACTGGTACGCGGAGTATCTGGCGCCGGTCCTGGCGGTGCGCGTGGTGGCCGGCCTCGACGAGGCGATTGACCACATCACGCAGTACGGATCGCAGCATACCGACGCAATCGTCACCGAGGACTGGAGCCGCGCGCGCCGGTTTCTGCGAGAAGTGGACTCCAGCTCCGTCATGGTCAATGCGTCGACACGGTTTGCCGACGGTTTCGAGTACGGCCTTGGCGCGGAGATCGGCATTTCAACCGACAAGCTCCACGCACGCGGGCCGGTCGGACTGGAAGGGCTGACATCGCTGAAGTGGGTCGTGCTCGGTGACGGGCATGTTCGCGGCTGAAGCGGACCGCGCAAGCGCATCCTCGCATCGCCGCGACAACATGACGGACATACCGCCGCGGTCCCTCCGTTATTGAGCGACTGACCAGGCCCGCAAACCGGCAAGTGCCAGCCGGCAGTACACTGGTAACCTTGCCAATCAGCAGCCGGAACCGGGAACCATCCATCGGCTGATTTTTGTTTACTCGCGTTGCAAGAAGAAACGACATGCCACTGATTGAGGTAAAAGTCCCGGACATCGGCGATTTCAAGGACGTTCCCGTCATTGAACTGCTCGTCAAACCGGGCGACCGCGTTGAGAAAGAGGATTCGCTGGTCACGCTGGAGTCCGACAAGGCCACCATGGACGTGCCCTCGCCCGAGGCGGGCGTGGTCAAGGAGTTGAAAGTCAAGGTCGACGACAAGGTCTCCGAAGGCAGCCTGATCCTCACCCTCGAAGCCGCCGCCGAAGCGGCGCAAGAGAAAGCCCGGCCCGAACCAAAGGCTGAAGCAGCCACGCCGGCGCCGAAAGCAGCCAAAGAAGCAGCGCCGGCAGCGCAACAGGCAGCGGCCGCGCCACTGGCTGCGAGTGAAAAAGGCGATGTCCACGGCCAGGTGGTGGTGCTCGGCTCCGGACCCGGCGGATACACTGCGGCGTTCCGGGCCGCCGACCTCGGCCTGCAAGTAGTGCTGATCGAGCGCTACGAATCGCTTGGCGGGGTCTGCCTCAACGTTGGCTGTATCCCCTCGAAGGCGCTGTTGCACGCGGCGCGGGTGATTTCGGAAGCCGAAGAGATGAAGGAACTCGGCCTGGCGTTTTCGAAGCCCAAGGTCGAGATCGACAAACTGCGCGCCTGGAAAAACGGCGTCGTCGAGCGCCTGACACGCGGTCTTGCCGGCCTGGCGAAGCAGCGCAAGGTGCAGGTGGTGCACGGCACCGGCAAATTCGTGTCGCCGCACATGATCGAGGTTGAAACCGCCGACGGCATCAAGAAGGTCTCCTTCGACTCCGCGATCATCGCTGCCGGTTCGCAGGTGGCGCGCATTCCGGGATTGCCATACGACGATTCGCGGCTGATGGACTCCACCGATGCGTTGAAACTGACCGAGTTGCCGAAAAGCATGCTGGTCATCGGCGGCGGCATCATCGGACTGGAAATGGCGACCGTCTACGACGCGCTGGGAAGCAAGATCTCGGTGGTCGAACTCGCTGACAGCCTGATTCCGGGCGCCGACCGCGATCTGATTCGTCCGCTGCACAAGCGCCTGGAAAAACGCTACGAGGGCATTTACGTCAAGACCAAAGTCACGGCGCTGACCGCGCAGAAGAACGGGCTCAAGGCAACGTTCGAGGGCGACAACGCCCCCGACCCGCAGGTCTACGACCGCGTGCTGGTCGCCGTCGGCCGCCGCCCCAACGGCGCATCGATCGGCGCCGATGCAGCCGGCGTCACCGTCAACGAGCGCGGCTTCATCCCGGTCGACAAGCAGATGCGAACCAACGTCGCGCATATCCACGCCATCGGCGACATCGTCGGCGAACCGATGCTCGCGCACAAGGCAACGCACGAGGGCAAGCTCGCGGCGGAAGTCATCGCCGGTCACAAGCGCGCCTTCGACGCACGCACCATTCCCTCCGTTGCCTACACCGACCCGGAGATTGCCTGGATGGGGCTGACCGAAACACAGGCCAAGGCGCAGGGCATCGAGTTCGAGAAGGCCTCTTTCCCGTGGGCCGCGAGCGGACGCGCACTGGCGACCGCACGCGACGAAGGCATGACCAAACTGCTGTTCGACAAGTCCAGCAAGCGCCTGCTTGGCGCCGGCATGGTCGGGCCGAATGCCGGTGAGCTGATTGCCGAGACGGTACTGGCACTCGAAATGGGCGCCGATGCGGAAGACATCGGGCTGACCATACACCCGCATCCGACCCTGTCCGAAACGGTTTTCTTTGCCGCAGAAATCGCCGAGGGCTCGATTACCGACCTGTACATGCCGAAGAAGCGCTGAACCAATGGCGGCAGCAACGCATCCGCCGCGGCGGCCATGGCGGAACACCGGCTCTGTTGCAGGCACCGACAGCCGGTCGTTCACGGGTTGACCGCCGATGATGATCCTGTCGGCACCGGAGAATTTCGTTGCGTCGTACACGGCGCCGGAGCGTCTCGACGAACCCGCCTTGTGGTTCGTCTACATGGGAAACCACGTGCTGGTCGCCTACGACACGGACGGCGTGCGAATACCCGTTGTGCGCGATCCGGCCGCGTTGGGTCTGGCAGCACTGCGAACGCAGTACCTTGGCACACTGTCTGGCCGCCACTGTTTCGCGGCTGAAGTCGAAGACGCGACGCCCGCGCCCGCCGGTATGCAGTGGTCCGGATTGCGTGCCCTGTACGGCGCACTCGACGACACCACCTTTGCACTCGCAGGCCGTGCGTTCCAGATCGTCGACTGGGACCGCTCACACCAGTTTTGCGGCCGCTGCGGAACCCCGACTGTGCTCAAGGAAGGCGAACGCTCGCGGGTATGCCCATCATGCGCACAACTGCACTATCCGCGCATCGCACCTGCAATCATGGTGCTGGTGCAGCGCGGGCCGGAATTCCTGCTGGCCCGCTCGCCGCACTTTCCACCGGGCATGTTTTCCGCGCTGGCCGGATTCACGGAACCCGGTGAAACACTGGAACAGACCATCGTTCGCGAGGTGCGCGAGGAAGTGAGCATCGAGATCAACAACATCCGGTATTTCGCCAGCCAGCCGTGGCCGTTTCCGCACTCGTTGATGATCGCCTTTCACGCCGACTATGTAGAGGGTGAAGTTACGCCCGACCCTGCGGAGATCGAGGCCGCCGACTGGTTCAGCGCCGAGCGTTTGCCCGAGAAACTGCCAAGCACCATCAGCATTTCGCGCCGTCTGATCGATGCGACGTTGAAGCAGCTGAGAAACGGCTGACGGGAGCCAGCGATGATGAAGATCTGGGGCCGGGACAATTCCGTCAACGTCGAAAAAGTACTGTGGGTGTGCGAGGAACTCGGCCTGCCCTTCGAGCGCGTTGATGCCGGGGGACAGTTCGGCATCGTCGACACGCCGCAATACCGGGCCATGAATCCGAACGGCCTGGTGCCGACGGTCGAGGTCGACGGACTGGTCTTGTGGGAATCGAACGCGATTGTCCGCTACCTCGCGGCGAAGCACAGCGCCGGCGACCTGTGGCCGAATGACCTCGCGGTGCGTGTCGAAGCAGACCGGTGGATGGACTGGGGCAGCACGGTTTTCTGGCCGGCGTTCCGGCCCCTGTTCTGGAATCTGGTGCGAACGCTCCCGGAGCAGCGTAACAGGACAGAAATTGCGCGCTCGTTCGACCGGAGCGCCGAAGTGCTGGGATACCTCGACAACCACCTCGCCAACCGGCGCCACATTGCCGGAGACAGATTCACCATGGGCGACATCCCGATGGGCTGCGCGGTCTGGCGCTGGCTGGCCTTGCCGGAGGATTTGCTGGAAAGGCCGCGGCCGAAATACGCCGCGCTCGGGCGCTGGTTCGACACGTTGAGCGAACGACCCTGCTACCGCAAGGTCGTAATGAGACCGCTCAGCTGAGCATGTTCCGGCAGGGCGATCCAGTCCGGCACAGGCGATCACGGTCGCGCCACGATTAACGACTTGCGGCACCCGCTAACATTTCACGAAAGGAGATCGGCGATATGAAATTTTTTTCACGTTTGCTATACACGGCTCTGGGCGCAGCATTGCTCGTCAGCTCCGCCGCCCACGCACGAACGGTCGTGATAGGCCACGTGAATCTTTCTTTCTACGAAGCGACCGCCGCCGTGTTCCAGAATGTTCTGGAACGTTCCGGCTACAACGTCGCCATGAAGAAGGGTCCGCACAGCGCGATGTACCCGCTGCTCGCCGAAGGTGAGTTCGACCTGTTCGTGGCAGCCTGGCTTCCCAATACGCATCAGCAATACTGGGAGGAATACGGCAAAGACCTGACGCTGGTCACGCCGCTGTATTCGGATGCGAAATTGTTCTGGGCGGTACCGGAGTACGTTCCCGAATCCGCCGTGAAGAGTGTGGCTGATCTGGCAAAGCCGGAAGTTGCGGCAAAGATGGAGAAAACGATCCGCGGCCCTGGCGCCGACTCCGGCCTGATGATGCGGTCTAAGACGCTGACGGAACACTACGGCCTGTCACAGGCCGGATACGAACTGTCTCCGGGCAAGGCGGAAGACTGGATCGAGGCATTCAACACGAACATCAAGGCGCAGAAGTGGTTCGTCATGCCTTTGTGGCAGCCGCAATACCTCAACAAGGTTGCAGACCTGCGCATCCTCGAAGAACCGGAGAACATACTCGGTGAAGCCGACACGGCCTGGCTGGTCGCCCACCAATCGGCGAATGCCAAGATCCCGCGGCATATTTTCGATATGCTCAAGCGCATGGAGTTCACGGTGAAATGGGTTACCGAGCTCGACTATCTGGTCAACGTCGAGGGTTTTTCGCCGCGCGAAGCCGCGCGCATCTGGATGACGCAGCACCGTTACACGGTGGATTACTGGATCGACGCGCAGTGACTGCGCGACACCAATGAGCGATCCGCGCCCCGACCAATCGAGAGTTGCGGCCGACTGGCGCGCACGGGGTTTCAGTTGCGAGGTATGGACCGATCCGCCCGGCCAGGTGTGGGCCGACTTCGTGCACGACGTCGACGAACTGGTGATGACCATCGACGGCGACGTCGAGTTCGAGTTTGGCGGCAAGACGTACCGCCCCGGACCCGGCGAGGAATTGCTGATTCCCGCCGGCGCCCCGCACACGGTGCGCAACCGCGGCGACGTCGCCAGCCACTGGCTATTCGGCTACCGGCGCTAGAGAAGGACAGGAAGCGCCGCGACCGGCCGGTGGCTAACGCCGGGCCACGCGACGGCCTGCCCGAACTTCGCTAACCTGCGGCGTCTTTCTTCGGGCCGGTGTAATACTCCGGATGGCGAAACGCCACGACCGGACTGTCGGGCGCGTACGCGTGGCACGAACCGATCAGCGCCGGCTTTTCGCTCTTGCCTTCGCGCTTGTCGCGCGCAACGCGCTCGGCATAGATTGTCTGAAATGCCGTCGTGGCAATCGGCCCCAGCAGTTCCACCATGTGGGTGCAACCCCTGGTAGCGCCGAGCAGTTCGCGCGTTTTTCTGGTCCATCCCGGACCGATGGTCAGACCCTTGAGGCAGTCGAACGCGGGGGCAATGTCACCGCACATGTTGTAAGGCCCCCAGACCGTGCAGGCTGCCACATCAACCACGTTCAGATCGATGTCGACGGTCAGACGGATCCACATTTCGTGGATCGGTTCGCCCGGCTTGACGTCGCCGCGGTCCATGTTGTGAAACGGAATGCTCTTTACATCAACCAGACGCCCTTCGACATCGTAAAGTCCGTCATCGCGAACGTAGCCATTGCATTCGATCGTGCGCGTGTGCTGCGGTTTGCGCGGCGCCGGCGCCGGCAGCGGACTCGGACTGTTCATGCCGGCACCTTCTTGCGCTCCTCGAGCCGCGCAAGCAATTCGCTTTTCTGCTCGTCCGTCATTTCCAGCCAGTCGGCAATCTCGTCGAGTGTGCGAAGGCAACCAATGCAGTAGCCGGTCGCCGGATTCATCTGGCATACGTTCTCGCAAGGCGATGGAATTTCCCGTGTCATCGCAGATTCTTTCGGATCTGGTTCTTTCGGATCTGGCTCGTTCAAATCGTTCCCCTGCGACTATGCCGCCTTGCGGCGCTTGATGCCGAGCGCGCGGCCGGCGCGCGAAACGGTCGGGCGATCCAGGTGCGTGCAGATGAAATCGGCGGCATCGAGCAAGGCATCCATGTCAACGCCTGTTTCTATCCCCATGCCGTCGAGCATATACAGCACGTCTTCACTGGCGACGTTGCCGGTGGCGCCGGGCGAATACGGGCAGCCCCCCAGTCCGGCAACCGAACTGTCGAACGTCGCCATGCCCAGTTCCAGCGATGCCAGGATGTTTGCAATCGCCTGACCGTAAGTATCGTGGTAATGCCCGCCAAGCCGCTCGACCGGGACGTGAGCACTGACCGCCTCGATCATGCGCTGGGTTTTCGCCGGCGTTCCCATCCCTACCGTGTCGCCCAGCGAGACCTCATAGCACCCCATGTCGAACAGGCGTTGCGCAACTTCGGCAACCTGGTGCGGGCCGACTTCGCCTTCGTAGGGGCAGCCCAGCACGACCGAGATATAACCGCGCACCCGCAGTCCGGCATCGAGTGCGGCACGGCAAACCGATTGCTGGCGATCGAGCGACTGCGCGATGGAGCAGTTGGTGTTCTTCTGCGAGAACGTTTCGGTGGCGGCGGCGAAACCGGCAATTTCCGTCGCGCCGGCGGCAATCGCCGCTTCGAGACCTTTCATGTTCGGAACCAGAACCGGGTAGGTCACGCCTTCGCGGCGGTCGATGCGCGCCATGACCTCGCCGGTATCCGCCATCTGCGGCACCCACTTCGGCGAAACGAAACTGCCGGCTTCGATCACACGCAGTCCGGCATCGGCCAGGCGGTCGATCAGCTGCACCTTGACTTCGGTCGGCACCGACTTCTTCTCGTTCTGCAAGCCGTCGCGCGGCCCCACTTCTACCATCTTTACCCGGGCGGGAATTTTCATTTCGTCTCATCCTCGATTGCCAGCAGTTGAGTGCCTTCGGCGACCTGCTCACCGGCTGAAAAGTATATCCGGGCAACCAGCCCGGCGCGCGGCGCAGAGATGGTGTGCTCCATCTTCATCGCCTCGACAATCATCAGGGCCTGCCCCTTGCGTACTTGCTGGCCCTCCTCGACGAGCACTTGCGCCACGTTGCCGGGCAAGGGCGACACCAGAAGCCCGCCTGGCTGCTCATCCTCGACAGTGGTCGCCCGCTCGGGTTCGAGACGATGACAGGCACCCGGGGCGAATACGGTCAGCGCCCCGTCTGCTTCGTATACAACCGTTGCGTTGATCCGCGCACCATCGAGGTCGGCGACCACTCGATCGTCCCCGTCCAGCGCTGCTCGCGCGAACACCTCGCTGTCTGGCAATTCGAGCAGGAAACCACCGTCCCGGTAATGCGCGGTCACGCAGACACGCCGGTCGTTGTCAGTGAACACGAACTGGTGATGGTTGTCCTCGTTGAGCCGCCATCCATCGGTGCGGCGCCATGGAGAATGCCGGTCGTCGCCGTTGACCGCGGCACGCCCGGCTTTCGCGGCGATCTGCAGCAGTTCGGACAACGCCGCCAGTGCCAGCACGGTGTCGGATGCCGGTTGCGGCTCGGCGAACAACTCTTGCCGGTGACGCTCGATCAGGCCGGTATCCAGAGTCGAGGCATCGTCGCCGGCTCCGGCAAAGGCCGGATGCGACGCCACGCCAAGCAGGAAAGCCACGTTGGTCTTGAGCCCGGCCAACTCATAGCCGGATAGCGCGGCTCGCAGGCGGCGCAGCGCCGCCGCCCGGTCGACATCCCATGCAATGAGCTTGGCGATCATCGGGTCGTAGTGAATGCCGATCTCGTCCCCGGCACGGACGCCGCTGTCAATTCGAACGTGCGCCGGATCGTCCGGCTGGCGCAAGTGGGTAATCGTACCGGTGGCGGGCATGAACTCCCGCGCCGGGTCCTCGGCGTAGACACGCGCCTCGAAGGCATGTCCGCGGTGCTCCAGCGCAGCCTGCTGCAATGGCAAAGGTTCGCCCGCGGCAACCCGCAACTGCCATTCGACCAGATCGACGCCGGTAATCATTTCGGTCACCGGGTGCTCGACCTGAAGTCGCGTGTTCATTTCCATGAAATAGAACCGGCCACCGGCATCGACGATGAATTCGACCGTTCCGGCGCCAACGTAGCCCACCGCGCGCGCCGCCGCCAATGCCACCTCGCCCATTTCGCCGCGGCGCGCTTCCGTGATCCCCGGCGCGGGCGCTTCCTCGATGATTTTCTGATGGCGCCGCTGCACCGAACAGTCGCGCTCGAACAGGTGAACGTAGCCGCCTTGCCGATCAGCGAAGACCTGAACCTCGACGTGCCGCGGGCGAACCAGATATTTTTCGACCAGCACGCGATCGTCACCGAAGGACGAACTCGCCTCGCGCCTCGCTGCGTCCAGTGCCGTCCGGAACGCGTCCGGGCGCTCGACGATGCGCATGCCCTTGCCACCGCCTCCGGCAACCGCCTTGATCAGCACCGGGTAACCGATGCGACCGGCTTCGGCCTCCAGCAGCGCGTCGTCCTGATCGTCCCCGTGATAGCCGGGCACCAGCGGCACGCCGGCTTGCTCCATCAGCGTCTTCGCCGCGCTCTTCGATCCCATCGCCTCGATGGCCGCGGCGGGCGGGCCGACGAATACGATCCCGGCCGCGTCACAGGATCGCGCAAAGCCGGCGTTCTCCGACAGGAAGCCGTAACCGGGATGAATTGCCTGCGCACCGGTTCTTCTCGCGACCTGGATAATGCGTTCGCCGTGCAGGTAGGAATCGCGCGCTGCGGCGGCGCCGATCAGGTATGCCTCGTCGCACACTTGCGTGTGCATGGCGCCTGCGTCGGCTTCGGAATAAACCGCGACGGTGCGGATGCCGAGGTGCTTCGCAGTTCGCGCAATGCGAACCGCGATCTCGCCGCGGTTGGCAATCAGAATCTTTTCAAACATGCTCACCACGCTCGAACCACATGATCATTGCCCGCGCCAGGTCTCGTCGACCGGTTCCGGCGGCTGCGGCGGCGCGCCTGCGCCCGTTAGCCTGCTGATTTTCTGGTGCACCTGCCAGCCCATGACGAGGCAGATCGTGAAGAAAGCGATGCCGGCCACGGAACCGGTGATCAGGGCGTGAATCGCGACGGTCGTCATGCCGCTGCGTTTCGATTCGCACGCCGACCATTTTTCAAACATCGACCTCGCCAGCTCGGGCAGTTGCTCGTCGCTGGTGTAGCGCAGCTCTCCGACAAACCGGTCGTAGGTCGGTACTTCGGTTCGCCCCGCGCCAGCGTATTGCCAGAGGCCGACACCGGCGAGCAGGTTTAACAGGAATCCCGCCAGGCCGAGTGCGCTGAACAACACGACGAGCTTGGTTTTCTGTCGATCGAGCACTGTAAGTTGCGTCAAGCTAGTCTCCCGGCACCCACTTCGGTTTGCGTTTTTCGAGGAACGACTGGATGCCTTCCTTTCCTTCTTCGGAGGCGCGTACCGCCGCGATCCGCTTCGCGGTCTCCTCTATCAGCGCCTGATCCAGCGGTGAGCGCGTAATCAGGTCAATCAGCGACTTGGTACCCGCATGCGCAGCGCTGCCGCCGGTGACAAGATGAATCAGAATTTCGTCGATCTTCTCGTCGAGCTTCTCCGGCGGCGTGATCTCGTGGGCGAGGCCAAGGCGGTAGGCTTCGGCTGCAGTGAAGCGCTCGCCGGTGAGCATGTAGCGATGCGAGGCGCGCGCACCCATCGCAGCCACGACGTAGGGGCCAATGGTCGCGGGGATCAGTCCGATCCTGACTTCGGACAGACAGAACTCCGCCTCGAACGACGCCACGACGATGTCGCACGCAGACACCAGGCCCATGCCGCCGGCGAACGCATGCCCGTGTACCCGCGCGATGGTCGGTTTGCTCAGGCAATACAGCGTGTGCAGCATGCTCGCCAGACCAAGCGCGTCCCCGTAATTCTGCTCGGTGCTGTAACCGGCCATTTTCTTCATCCAGTTCAGGTCCGCGCCGGCGCAGAAAGACGGACCGCGTCCGGCCAGCACGACGGCCTTCACCTTGTCGTCGGCTTCAAGGGCCTTGAATGCCGCCGACAGTTCCGCGATCATGGTTTCGTTGAAAGCATTGCGAATGTCCGGCCGGTTCATCCAGACAACGGCAACGTCACGATGGCTTTCAATTTCCAGGGTTTGATAATGGGTCATTGAGTCTTCCGCATTCGCTTCAGTCGAAATAAAAGCGCTTCGCGACCTCTTCCAGCATGACTTCCGTCGCACCGCCTCCGATCGCGAGCACGCGCGCATCCCTCACCAGCCTCTCGATCGGGGTTTCGCGCATGTAGCCCATGCCGCCATGAAACTGCTGGCAGGAATACGTCACTTCGTTCACGAGTTCTCCGGTCAGCGCCTTGAGCATCGAAACTTCCCGCACGCAGTCGCGCTGCTGTGCCGCCAGCCACGCGCAGTGGTACAAGAACGCCCGCGCCGCCCGGGTTTTCGAATCCAGCATCGCCAGACGCTGGCGGATCGCCTGCTTGTCGAACAGCACGCCGCCGAACGCCTTTCTTTGCTTGACCCAGTCGGCGGTCAACCGCAGCGCCGTGCGGGCATGGCCGATCGCCATCGCGCCAAGCGCAATGCGCTCGGTCTGGAAATTCTTCATCACGGCATAAAAACCGCCGTTCTCCTCGCCCAACAGGTTGTCCGCGGGCACGCGGCAGCCGTCGAATATCAACTCGGCGGTATCGGACGAGTTCCACCCCTGCTTCTTCAGGGCGCGGCCAACACGAAAACCCGGCGTGCCTTTTTCGACGATGAAGATGGAAATGCCCCGTGAGCCCTTGGCATCGGGATCGGTTTTCGCGGCAACGAAATACACATCGGCATGAACGCCATTGGTGATGAACATCTTGCTGCCGTCGATCACCCATTCGTTACCATCGCGGCGGGCGCGGGTGCGGATGCCGGCGACATCCGACCCGGCGTCCGGTTCGGTGATCGCCACCGCGGTGATCGCCTCGCCGGCAATGATGCGCGGCAGGTATTTTTCAAGTTGCGCTTTTGTTCCCGCGTTGACCAGGTGCGGCGAGGCCATGTCGGTGTGCACCAGCACCGTGACAATGAACCCGCCGAAGGTCGACAACGACAGGGCTTCCTGGAACACCACCGAGGTCATCAGGTCCGCTTCGGCCCCGCCATAGTCCGACGGATATGTCATGCCGAGCCAGCCGAGTGCGCCCATCTTGCGCAACACCTCTCGAGGCGTAAATCCGTCTTCTTCCCACTGCTCGCCAAACGGTTCGACTTCGCGCTCGAGAAAACGCGCCACCTGCTCGCGCAGCGCTTCGTGTTCAGGTGTTGTGTAGATGGTGTCGGTCATTGGTTGGCGTTCATTACATGCGGAACACGCCAAAGCGCGTTTCTTCGATCGGCGCATTCAGCGCAGCGGAAATACCGAGGCCGAGCACGGTTCGGGTTTCGGCCGGATCAATCACGCCGTCATCCCAAAGGCGCGCCGAAGCGTAATAGGGATGGCCCTGGGTTTCGTACTGCTCGAGCAACGGCGCCTTGAAAGCTGCCTCTTCTTCCACGCTCCAGGTCTTGCCGGCCTTTTCCATTCCGTCTCGCTTGACCGTGGCGAGCACACTTGCCGCCTGCTCGCCGCCCATGATCGAGATACGCGCGTTTGGCCACATCCACAGGAACCGGGGCGAATAGGCGCGCCCGCACATGCCGTAATTGCCGGCGCCGAAACTGCCGCCGATGATGACGGTAAATTTCGGCACTTTTGCGCAAGCCACAGCCGTCACCATCTTGGCGCCGTCCCGGGCAATGCCGCCGGCTTCGTATTTCTCGCCGACCATGAAACCGGTGATGTTTTGCAGGAACACCAGCGGAATGCCCCGCTGCGCGCACAGCTCGATGAAATGCGCTCCCTTGAGCGCAGATTCGGAAAAAAGGATGCCGTTGTTGGCAACGATGCCAACCGGGTAACCGAATATATGCGCAAACCCCGTGACCAGGGTCGTCCCGTAGAGCGGCTTGAACTCGTCCAGCTCGCTGCCGTCGACAATTCGCGCGATCACTTCCCTCACGTCAAAGGGCTTGCGCGTGTCGACGGGGATGACGCCGTGCATCTCGTCCGTGCCGTACACGGGTTCGCGCGGCTCCCGCACATCGAGCGAGACCGGCTTGCGCAGATTCAGATGGGCAACAATGCGGCGCACGATCTCGAGGGCATGCGAGTCGTTGAGCGCGTAATGATCGACAACGCCGGAAGTGCGCGCATGCACATCGGCACCCCCGAGGGCCTCGGCACTGACGACCTCGCCGGTTGCCGCCTTTACCAGCGGCGGGCCACCGAGAAAAATCGTTCCCTGGTTCTTGACGATGACTGCCTCATCCGACATCGCCGGAACGTAGGCGCCGCCCGCGGTGCAGGAACCCATCACACAGGCGATCTGCGGAATGCCCGCCGCCGACATGTTGGCCTGATTGAAAAAGATCCGGCCAAAGTGCTCCCGGTCGGCAAAGATCTCGTCCTGGTTCGGCAGGTTGCCGCCGCCGGAATCGACCAGGTAAATGCACGGCAAGCGGTTCTGCCACGCGATCTCCTGCGCGCGCAGGTGCTTCTTCACCGTCATGGGGAAATACGTGCCGCCCTTGACGGTCGCGTCGTTGGCAATGATGACGCATTCGCGCCCCGATACGCGGCCGATGCCGGTGACAATCCCTGCCGACGGAACGGCTCCTTCGTACATGTTCCATGCGGCGAGCTGCGACAACTCCAGAAACGGCGAACCGACATCGAGCAGTTTGCGCACGCGCTCGCGCGCGAGCAGCTTGCCGCGCCCGATGTGCTTGTCGCGAGCCGCTTTGCTGCCGCCCTCACTGATGACCGAGAACGTTGTGCGCAAGTCCGCCACAGCGGCAGCGAGCGCGTCGCGGTTGGCCTGGAACTCGACTGAGCGCGGGTTCAGTTTGCTACGGATGACGGGCACGTGGGTTCTGTCCCGTTCTATTTCCCGGCCGCCGGCTTTTCCGGCTTCTCGCCGACCGGGCCGCCGGCCTTCTTCCAGGCACCGAACCCGCCCTCGATATGAGCGACCGGCTCGAGACCCATTTCCTGAACGGCCCGCGTGGCCAGCGCCGAACGCCAGGCGGACGCGCAGTAGAAATAAAACTCCTTGCCGCTGCCGAATACGTCCTTGTAATAAGGGCTTTTCGGATCGACCCAGAATTCAAGCATGCCGCGCGGCGCATGCACCGCGCCGGGAATCATTCCTTCGCGCTGCAGTTCACGCACGTCGCGCAAATCGACGAACACGATACCGGGATCGCCGTGGCGCGCAATGGCATCGGCAGTGGGAATCGTTCGAATCTTCTCGTTCGCCTCGGCGACGAGGTCCTTGCAGCCTTTTTTCAGTTCCATTTCCATCCTTTCAAAAACCACCCGTCTCGAGCCATGTTTCCACCTGATCGAGACGATCCGAGCCCCAGAACGGCTCCCCATCAACAATGATGAACGGCGAACCAAACACTCCTCGTTCTATTGCCGCCTGCGTTTCAGCGCGCGCGCGTTCCTTCATCTCGGGCGCCTGCGTCGCGGCGAGCAAGGCGTCGCGATCAAGGCCGATGCCCGCGGCGGCATCAGCGGCTGTTTCCGGGTCCGAGATATCCCGGTCATCGACGAAAAAAGCGTGATACAGCGCCATGATGGCCGGCACTTTCTTTTCCGGGTGGTTCGCGTCAAGCCACCAGGCAATGCGCACCGGCGCCTGGCTGGCGATCGGCAATTTGCCCGGCATCCTGAACGGGATTTTCCACAGCCGCGCCAGGCGCTCGATATCCTTTCTGGCGTAGTCTCCCTTGAGCGGCATCAACGGCAAGGCCTGGGCCCCGGAAACCTTGAACGCCATCCCCAGCAATATCGGCCGCCACGCAACGGCTCTGCCGTGACGAGCCGCGATCCCGGGCAGGCGCATCGCCGCGAAGTAGCCGTACGGCGAAGAAAAGTCGAAATAGAAATCAATCGGAGCGGCCATGGATTAACGCGCGCAGTCGTTGCTCATTGTTCGATCCGTCACTTGCACCCCGCCGAAGCTTCATCGCCTTGGAGGCAGGTTCCATCCCGCGAGAAACACACCGGCACGCAAGCGCAGTTTTCGTGGCGCCTGCCTGAACCTGAACGTCGCGTGCTGCATCCGGCACGGTCATCCTCCGCCACGCATCAACTCCTGGGTGGGAATTCCACATCGTTGAGCTTCGCTTGCGATTCCACCAGTGACGCGACCAGGTGCCCGGGTGTGCCGAAGCCGAGATTGACCGCATTGGTCAAGGTGTTGAGCACAGCCGGCGCCATCGCCCCGGAAATGCCGGCCTCCATCGCCATCTGGTTGTAGTAACGCACGTCCTTGAGCGCATTGGCCAGGCCGAATTTCATGCCGGTGAAGTCGCCTTCCACCGCCTTGCCGGCAACCATCTGGAACAGGCCGGAGTTGGCGGCGCCGGTCGACACCAGGGCGAAGTACTTCTTCGGATCGACGCCGAGCCTGGCGCAGGCGGCCAACGCCTCGGCCGTCAGCGCCATCTGGCCGATCGCGGCGAAATTGTTGATCAGTTTTATCTTGTGCCCGGCACCGACATCGCCGACGTGAAAGATGTTTTCGCAAAATGCCTTCAGCGCGGGTTCGACCTCGGCAAACGTCGCGGCATCAGCTCCGACCATGGTGTTGAGGCGCCCTTCCTCGGCTTCGACCGGGGTGCGCGCCAGCGGCGCATCGACGAAGCGTACGTCCTTCGCCTCCAGGTCGGCTGCGATTTTCAGCGTCGAGAACGGCATGCTGGTCGATGTGTCGACGACGATCTGCCCGGCGCGCGCAGACTCGAGAATGCCGCCCTTGCGGTAAATCAGGTCCTCGACCTGTGGGCTGCCGGTCACGCACAGAAACACAATGTCGGACGCTTTCACCAGATCGGCGACGTCGCTGGCTTCGCGCGCGCCGCGCTTGACCAGATCCTCGACCGGAGCGCGGTTGCGATGTCCGAGAATACTGGTAGTGAAGCCTTTTTCGACCAGATGCTTTGCCATGCCGTGGCCCATCAGGCCGACACCGATGAATCCTATTTTGCTGCTTGCCACACGTTCCCCCGGTTTGTTGTTCGCGCGCCACCCCGCACGATTCGTTGACACGGACCGATCATGCCATCTCGATCGCCATGGCCGTTGCCTCGCCGCCGCCGATGCACAGCGAAGCAACCCCGCGCTTTGCGCCGCGCGCGCGAAGCGCGCCAATCAGTGATACCAGTATGCGGGCGCCCGAAGCACCGATCGGGTGGCCGAGCGCACACGCACCACCGTGAACATTCACTTTTTCATGAGCGATCGCGTGTTCCTTCATCGCGGCCATCGTCACTACCGCGAATGCTTCGTTCACCTCGAATAGATCGACCGTATCGGTACTCCAGCCCGTTTGGTCAAACAGTTTGCGCATCGCTTCTACCGGAGCGGTGGTGAACAATCCCGGCTCCTGCGCATGGGTGCTGTGGCCGATCACGGTCGCCAGCGGACTGATGCCCAGCTTGTCCGCCGTCGAGCGGCGCATCATCAACAGCGCCGCGGCGCCATCGGATATGGAACTCGAATTGGCCGCCGTTACCGTGCCGTCCTTGCGAAACGCCGGACGCAAGTTCGGTATCTTTTCGATGTTTGCCTTGAATGGCTGCTCGTCACGCTCGACGAACTGCTCGTCCTTGCCCGCCTTGATGGCGATTGGCACCGTTTCCCAGGCGAAATGGCCGCTCTCGTTCGCACTGCGCGCGCGTGTGAGCGAAGTGATGGCGAACTGGTCCTGCTGTTCGCGCGTGAAGCCGAATTTTTCCGCGCAATCCTCCGCGTAGGTACCCATCAGGCGGCCCTTGTCGTAAGCGTCCTCGAGGCCGTCAAGGAACATGTGATCCATCACCTGCTGATGCCCCATGCGATAGCCGCTGCGTGCTTTCGGCAACAGGTAGGGTGCGTTACTCATGCTCTCCATGCCGCCGGCAACCATGATGTCGTTGGTGCCGGCCTTGAGCAGATCGTGCGCGAACATGGCCGCTTTCATGCCGGAGCCGCACATCTTGTTCACGGTCGTGCAACCGGTCGATAGCGGCAAGCCCGCACCCAGCGACGCTTGCCGCGCCGGCGCCTGACCCTGGCCGGCCGGCAGCACGCAGCCCATAATCACCTCGCCGACGGCTTCGGGCTTCACCGATGCACGTTCGAGTGCTGCGCGAATGGCGGCCGCGCCGAGTTCAGGTGCGTTGAAGCTGCTCAGCACGCCCTGGAAGCCCCCCATCGGGGTGCGGGCCGCTGACACTATGACGACTGGATCATTTGACATTTTCGTATTCCTCTGTCAGGCGGTACATTCGGTCAGTCCCGGCGCCCCGGCGCGGCACCGCGACCGGCCCTGTTGCGAAATCGCATCGACTCCGGGTAGGGAAACACGTCCTCCACGTGCCCGGCGGCAATGCGCGACTTGGTCCGGTTCCAGAATCTTTCGCTGAGCAAATCGGCATGATGCCTGTTGAAACTCCTGCGAACGGCATCGTTGCCAAGCAGGAATGTGCCGAATTCTTCGGGAAACACATCCGCCGGGCCGACCGGGTACCAGGGCTCGGCCGACATTTCGTCTTCCGGCGTGCGCGGTTCCGGAATCTTGCGAAACTCGCAGTCGGTCATGTAGGCGATTTCGTCATAGTCATAAAAGACGACGCGCCCGTACCGGGTAACGCCGAAGTTCTTGAACAGCATGTCTCCGGGAAAAATGTTCGCCGCGGCGAGCTGTTTGATCGCCAGCCCGTAATCGGCGACGGCGCGTTCCAGCTCGTCCGGCGCCGCCGCATCCAGGAACATGTTCAGCGGCGTCATTCTGCGTTCGACGTAGAGGTGCCGGATCATCAGCGTGTCGCCATTTTCCTCGATCACGCTTGGCGCCAGAGCGCGCAACTCTTCGAGCAACGGCGGATCGAAGCGGCCGATCGGCAACGCGACATTCGCGTATTCGAGCGTGTCCGCCATGCGTCCCACGCGGTCGTGCTGTTTCACCAACAGGTACTTGTCCTTGACCTGCTGCCGGGTGACTTCCTTGGGCGGCGAAATTTCGTCCTTGATGATCTTGAAAACGTAGGGGTAGGACGGCAGCGTGAAAACCAGCATCACCAGTCCGCGAATGCCGGGCGCAACCACGAACTGATCGCTGGAGTGCCTGAGGTGATGCAGGAAGTCGCGGTAGAAAAGCGTCTTGCCGTGCTTCTGCAAGCCGAGCATCGTGTACAACTCCGCAACCGGGTTGCTTGGCAGCAGCCCGGACAGAAACCGGATATAGCCGGAGGGCACTTCCATGTCGACCATGAAGTACGCGCGCGAGAATCCGAACAGGATCGCAATCTCCTGGGCGCGCAACAGCACCGTGTCGACGTACAGCGAGCCGTCGGGATTACGCAGTATCGGCACCGCGAACGGGTACTGGGCATCGCCATTGATGATCTTGCCGATCACGTACGCACCCTTGTTGCGGAAGAACAGCGACGAAAGGACCTGGATCTGGTGGTTGGCCTGCAGCTGGATCGGCCGTGGCAGATGCGCACGGACCGCGGCCATCACCAGGCGCAAGTCGCGGTTCAGGCTCCTGAACGGATTGCGCAAGCCGAAGTCGCGCAACATGAGGTTGATCGACGTGCGCAGGCCGAACTTCGCCGGATAGTAGCTGCGGTATACCGGCGGATCAGAGTCGATGTGCTCGGTGGAGAGCGCCGGGCGAACGAAGATGAAATCGTTAAGGTAGTAATTGCGGTGCAGCATGCGGCAGCTCACCGAGTTGAAAAACGTTTCGGCAAGTTCGGGCTGACGGTGATTGGAGAGCAAGCCGATGTAGTGCAGCTTGACCTGCTGCCAGATGGCGTCATCTAGCGCGTCAGTATTGTAACGGCGGCGCAGGTACTGCTCGCTCTCGATGACGCGCTTGTCGTAGAACGCGATTCTCTCGCGCGAGATGCGCTGCAGCCCATGCCAGTCGCCCGTCTCGAACAGGGACTTGGCATGGCGGCTGATTTCCCGGAACAGGCGGTAGTGCCGGTTGAAGCCGTCGAGCATTCCCTGGGCGATCAGGAACGCAAGGTCATGATGCGTCTGCGTAGCTGCAACCGTCATCGGGTCAATGCACCGGAATCCGGGCGCGGCAGCCATGCGCCTGCCGGTTTCTCCGCACCCGCGTGTCGCCGTGAAAGCGCTTGCACCGGATGCCTAGCGGGTTTCCGCGAACAACTCGCGCCCGATCAGCCATCGGCGAATCTCCGAGGTTCCGGCACCGATCTCGTAGAGCTTGGCATCACGCCACAGCCGCCCGGTCGGTGATTCGTTGATATAACCCATGCCGCCGAGCACTTGTATCGCCTCGCCCGCCATCCAGGTCGACTTTTCGGCCGCATACAGAATCACCCCGGCGGCATCCTTGCGCGTCGTCTCGCCCCGGTCACAGGCACGGCCGACGGCATACACATAAGCCTTGCAGGCATTCATGGTGGTGTACATGTCGGCCAGCTTGCCCTGCATGAGTTGAAACTCGCCGATCGGCTTGCCGAACTGTTCACGGTCGTGCAGGTAAGGCACGACGACGTCCATGCATGCCTGCATCACCCCGATGGGTCCGCCAGCCAGCACGGCGCGCTCATAGTCCAGACCGCTCATCAGCACGTGGACGCCCTTGTTGACTTCACCCAGCACGTTTTCTTCGGGAATTTCACAATCCTGGAAGACAAGTTCGCAAGTGTTCGAGCCGCGCATGCCCAGCTTGTCGAGCTTCTGCGCCGTCGAGAATCCCTTGAACCCCTTCTCCACCAGAAACGCCGTAATGCCTTTCGGGCCCGCATCGACGTCGGTCTTCGCGTACACCACGAGCACGTCGGCATCCGGACCGTTGGTGATCCACATCTTGTTGCCGTTGAGCACGTAGCGGTCGCCGCGTTTTTCTGCGCGCAGCTTCATACTCACTACATCAGAGCCGGCATTTGGCTCGCTCATCGCCAGCGCGCCGACATGTTCGCCGGAAATCAGCCGGGGAAGATACCTGCTGCGCTGCTCGTCGGTGCCGTTGCGGCGGATCTGGTTCACGCACAGGTTTGAATGGGCGCCATAGGACAGTCCGACCGCCGCCGACGCCCGTGAAATTTCCTCGACCGCGACAATGTGGGCGAGGTATCCCATGTCCGTGCCGCCATACTTTTCCTCGACGGTAATGCCGAGCAAGCCAAGGTCGCCGAACTTGCGCCACAAATCCATAGGGAACTCGTTGCTGCTGTCAATCCCGGCAGCGCGGGGCGCAATCTCATTGGCCGCGAACGCGCGCACCGTATCGCGCAGCATGTCGATGTCTTCCCCCAGCCCGAAATTCAGGGAAGGAAGCTCCTTCAGAAAGGTTTCTCCGGGTTTCATGGTTCGCTCTCCGACTCGTTCCGCGACGTTCCGCCGGCGCCATTGCGGGGCACCGGCAGCACGCCGTGGCAGTTGACTCTAGTTGACGTTTACGTAAACGTCAATCTCTCCTGTTCAATCTCAGCAATGCCAGTTAATTCAGATAGTTGCCTCTGAGCGCCGGCCCCCGTTGCGCTTTTTCGCTTTGCTCCCGGTGTTCTTTCGGAGCAGCGCACGGCACTGCTGTTCGAAACTGCTGATCTCGCCCAGCACCGCCTCGATGTCTTCGCGCTGCTGCTCGAGGGCGCTGCGCCGGTTTTGCAGCACCTCGAGAAAACGCTGCAGCTGTTGCCGGTCGCCCTTGGCGGCGCCATACATGTCGATCAACTCGCGAATCTCGGACAGCGACAAGCCGAGGCGCTTGCCGCGCAACGTGAGCTTCAGGCGCACGCGGTCGCCGTTGGCATAGATCCGGTTCCGTCCGACGCGCTGCGGATGCAGCAGGCCCTGGTCCTCGTAAAAGCGGATCGCCCGTGTCGTGAGGCCGAACTCGCGGGCCAGATCGGTAATCGTGTAAGTCGCTTCAGTCATTCCAGCGCAGTTTACGTAAACGTAAAGTAGAATCCAACTCTGCCGCCTGAATTCGACCACGGCCTGCGCTCACTACCAGATATCCGAATGCCCTCACCCGCATCCAAGGCAGCGCCCCCGGCGCTCGCGTTCCCCTTCCCCGACATCCCCGCGCCCGGAACGGTCCGGGAAGTCGCTGACGGGGTGTTCTGGCTGCGCATGAAACTGCCGTTCGCGCTGGACCACATCAATCTCTGGCTGTTGCGTGACGGCGAGTGCTGGACCGCCGTCGACACCGGATTGTCGAACGATGAAACCCGCGGCAACTGGGACCGTGTGCTCGCCAGCGAGGCCGTTAACCACGCGCTCAACCGGATCATTGTCACCCACTACCACCCCGACCACATGGGCAATGCCGGGTGGCTGACCCGGCGTTTCGATATCCCGATGTGGGCCAGCGAATCCGAATACCTGTCTGCCCACAGCAATTACACCGGCGGCGCCGGCAACAGCTCGCAAGCCGTGGCCGGTCTGTTCCGCGAACACGGG